>Ga0307380_10000160_pt1 | contig 113663 bp, 86 predicted proteins | sample UN3MG_FD_202239 | JGI IMG/M metagenome (GOLD analysis project Ga0307380, IMG submission 202239) | Soil microbial communities from Risofladan, Vaasa, Finland - UN-3 | ecosystem: Environmental > Terrestrial > Soil > Coastal area > Acid sulfate soil | place: Finland: Risofladan, Vaasa | collected...
ACGAAACAATTCGAACTGACCCGGTTCGCTAAGTTCATCATGCGCGCACTGCAGCAACTCTATGGCTGCGTCCACCACATTGTGGCTCCAGCAGTGCCGCGACCCTGAATTTGGATCTACTGAGACTAAGGACTACAGTGTGTAAACTGACATGAGCAGATTGCTGAGATTGTACAATCTGAACTTCCTTCATGCAGAGGACTTTCAACCCTTCACTGTTGATGGCTACACCTTTTATCCCATTCCCGAGAGGCAACCACAGAGAAGGGTGACAAACACCTCTGATGATATACTGAAATACAACAGAAGAATGCACCTGAATGCTCGTGTCTCCATTCCTGCCAGACAAAGAGATTCAGTCTTCCGTCGGGGTGGGAAGTACTCTAGGAACAGAAGAATCAAGTTCTTGGAAGACTTGTTAATGGTTGTGTCGATCTGTATCGGACGGAATGTAGTACCGAAGTTCTACGAAAGGCGTCTTGAATTCCCCTTGTGCTCAGCGAAGCATTGCGAGATAGTATCGAGGAACTCGACAGAACTGAATGCTCACCTAGAGACCGCAATCGCGCAGATTCGGGAGAGCGAGTGGCAAAGGAAGTACGACAACGGTTTTCATGTGAGAGCGTTCTACAATGCTTCGGACATTTTTGTCGCGGAACCGAGGTTTCTGGCAGACGTAACCATCTGGGAATACCTGTACTACTGCAACAACAGAGGCATGTCCTACGATACTTTGAGAAGCGTCTCTCTCAACACCAAAATCAACTACCTGGTCAAGGAATACCTGGTGGATAACGTATCTTCGATACCAGAGAAGTGCCTAAGAATCTTTTCTGACATAAGACACCAGTTGTCGCACAATGGGAAGTTGCCTATTGAGAATCCAAAGTCACCATTCAAGCATCTGGGCTGGAACGGGTGCAGAGAATACCTGAAGCTGTTCAAGCGTCTAACACAAGTGTTGGTGTTGAAAACCATGGAGATAGATGCCTTTGACCAGTTGAGGGTCTTTGATGTAAGATCTCATCTAGAAGAGCTTCTGAGAATCGGGGCTGTCAATCTGTTTGAAGCTCTTGATGGTCTTGAGATGTGAGATGCCGCGAGAATGGCGGCTTTCCCATTTCGAGTGGAAGGCGGGCTAACCCCCGCTGGAGCTGACCGGGCTAGGTGCGACCAGAAAGGATTGTTGATGGAGTACTATGAAAAGGCAGGCCCTGTGGTGCTCAGGTGTCCCTACCCAGGCGTGCATCGCTGGTAACGGCTTTGTGCGAAGCCCTGGGGGCAACGGCCACAACCTGCTAGCTTCAAAGCGGGGACGGCCTAGTACTACAACGTGATTTTGACATAACAGCGCCAAAATCGGGCTTCAGGGCTGGATTCAGGCACTCCAGACACCTGCCCACAGGCCCCTGGAGAGTACCAAGTGACCCCGATCGCGCGAAGTCACGTTGTAGTACTAGGGAACCACCGGAAGGTTGAACGTATGTGAAGGGTTGACATCTCATCAGTGGGAAGCGGCCAAAGAGGCTGATAGGCCGTAACCAAAATGGTGAGTGGGATTGAGCTGCTTCGCACTCCCACAGACGGGCGGTATTGCCTCCTGCCCGGTATAAGGTAGAATAGCATCGGAGGTCCAGGAGTATTTCGCTCGCTCCGGACACGTCCAGTGACCGGTACCGATTCAGGAGGCGTTGAGGGATGCAAGACGCAAACGGTTCACCCCCCACATTTGAGCCCCGCTGCCTGGCGACCACGATCGGCAGCCTGCCCCACACCGACGTCGCGCTCGGGACGCGCCTGATGTTCGAGAGCACGCCCGAGATCCCCGCGTGGGTGCAGTTCCCCAGGCGCGTCTTTCACGAGAACATGATGGTGCAGTTCACCGAGGGGATGCCAGGGCTGGTGGAGGATGAGGACGAGGAGCGCGTCACCTTTGACACCGGCGCGCCCGATTTCGTCGATCGACTGACCGACTTTTACGCCCGCTACCTGGCTGTGACCGAGGAAGGGGACGCCGATGCGCTCGACAGTTTCGGCCTCTCGTCCAGGTACGCGGCGGGGTTCGCCGAGTTCGTGGCCCAGTTGCCGGAACAGGCGACGCCGCCGGTCATGCTCAAGGGGCAGGTCACCGGCCCCTTCACGCTGGGCACCAACCTGCTCGATCAGGACCACCGCTGCTCCTACTACGACGACAACCTGCACGACGTGGTCGTCAAGACGGCAGCGCTAAGAGCGGTGTGGCAGATGGCCCGACTGAGCGCGTTCGGCCGCCGGGTGATGATCTTTCTCGACGAACCGTCGCTGCTCGGCTTTGGCTCGCAGACCTTTATCACCGTCAGCCGCGAGGACGTCATCGGGGACATCAACGAGGTCGTCGGCGCGATCCATGGCCGGGGCGGGCTGGCGGGCGTCCACTGCGAGGCCAACACCGACTGGTCGCTGCTGATGGAGTCGGAGCTGGACATCCTCGACTTTGACGCCTACGACCACATGCAGGCCATGACGCTCTATCCGGCCGAGCTGCACGCCTTCCTGGCGCGGGGCGGCTGCCTGGGCTGGGGCATCGTCCCGACGCTCGACAGGGAGGCCGCCGCGACCGAAACGCTCCCCTCGCTGCTGGCCCGCTTCGACGAGGGCGTGGCCCGCCTGGTGCGCAAGGGGTTCGACCGGGAGTTGCTGCTGCGCCGGGCGCTGATCACGCCCAGTTGTGGCGCTGGCGGCGTGCTGACCGAGCCCCTGGCCGAGCGCGTGCTGGGCCTGCTGCGCCAACTGTCCACGGTGCTGCGGGAGCGACACGGGTTTGACGAACGGCGGTGCGACGGATGATCCTGGCGCAGGATCGGTGAACGTTCGTCCCCCCGCTACCGCTCCGCGCGCGCCTGGGCCGCGTCCAGGATCGTCTGGATCTTCTCGGCTGCGCCCTCTGGGAGAGGCGGCGGCTCGTGGGTCGCCAGGATCTCGTGCATCCGCTCCTCGATGCGGTCGGTCATCGTCTGCGCGCCGGCCGCCTCCCAGTTTACCCACGGATCGCGGTCCATCAGCGTCGGATTCCAGATCTCGGCGCGGCACTGCCGGGCCGTCTCCTTCGTCGACATGAACTCGCCGGCCGGACCGACCCGGTCGATCAGGTCGAGCATCAGCGTGTCGTCGCTGACCTCGACGCCGCGCATGATGCGCCGGGTCATGGCGATGATCTCGTCGCACATCACGAGCATCTCCAGCGAACCGATGTCGGCGCAGTCCAGGAAGCCCACGTCGTGGACGAGCGTCGCCCCGCTCAGGCCGGAGAGCAGCACCTGCACGGTGCTCTCGATCGCCGCCTGCAGGTCGAGCACCTTGGCCTCGGAGGCCCCGCCGGTGCCCATGAAGGGCAGGCCCAGGTAGCGGGAGACGTCGGCCATGGCGGCGCTGTAGAGGCTCATCTCCGGCCCGCCGTAGGCCGGGCGCCCCGTGCGCAGGTCCATCGGCTGGGGCACGCCGCCGATGCACACCGCCGCGCCCCGCTTCTTGAGCTGGATGGCGGCCAGCCCGCTCAGCGCCCCGGCCAGGTAGACGACGAGCAGCCCGGCACCGGTGATCGGAGCAGTCTCGCCGGCCGTACCGCCGCCGAGATAGACGATGGGGACGTCGTGTTCGGCGGCCCAGAGCACGTTGGCCAGCTCGTCGTCGGTATGCTGCAGCGGGGCCTGAAACGTGGCAAAGAGGGCGAAAAAGGGACGCTGGCGGAAGGCCTCCTCGCTCCCGGCGACGGCCAACGCGATCTGGTAAATGTCGGAGACGTTTTCGAGCGAATATGCCCACGGCAGGACCGGCTTGCCGGTGTTGGCGATCATCTCGGCGAACTCGTAGACCGGGGCCAACTGGTGGGGCACGTCGTCGATCAGCGCCAACCCCATGCAATAGTCGATGTTGTCGAGCCCATCGCAGACCAGCGCGGCCAGGCCGGGATCGCCCCGGCGGGCCTTACGCCGTTCGCCCGTCTCCGGGTCGACGAAACACGTGCACGTGGGGCCGGGGCCAAAGTAGACCCGATCCGGCACGATCTGCATCCGGTGCCGGCCATCGCGCCCCCACAGTGTGAAGGAGCGCGGATTTGCCGCGACGGCGTCCTGGATCACGTGCGGCGGAATGCGCACCCGCACGCCGTCCACGCGCGCGCCGGCCTGGGCCAGCAGGTCCCGCGCCTCGGCGTTGAGCACGTTCACGCCGGTGCGGTTCAGGCACTCTAGCGTCGCCCGGTAGACTTTCTCTATCTGCCGGTCCGACAGGACGCGGAACTGCGGGGTTTGGTGGGCGTGATAGTTGATGTCCATGGGGGCCTCCGGGAGACGTAATGCGTGAAACGTGAAACGTGATGCGTGAAACGTGATGCGTGAAACGTGATGCGTGAAACGTGATGCGTGATGCGTGATGCGTGATGCGTGAAGCGTGATGCGTGAAGCGTGATGCGTGATGCGTGAAGCGTGATGCGTGAAACGTGAAACGTGAAACGTGATGCGTGATGCGTGATGCGTGATGCGTGATGAGTTATGGGCTCGGGTTGGGTCGGGCCTGGATGCGGGCCAGGGTGCGGGCTGTTTCGTTCTGCACGAGCGAGACGGCTTCGTCCACGCCCATGCCGGGCCGGGCCATGATGATGTCCGGGCGGGTGGCGAGGGCGACGTGGACCGCGACGCGCGCCGACAGGTCGGTCTCGGCGCAACTGCCGCCCAGGAACGCGCCCACGCCGCCGGCCTGGCAGGCCAACACAGCCTCGACCGCGTTGTGCACGCTGCCCAGGTCGGGCATCTTGACCTGGATCACGTCGGCCGCCTGGGCGTCCACGAAAGCCTTCACGTCCTCCAACGTGTCCGCCCACTCGTCGGCGACGAGTTGCACGTTCATCTTGCGGAAGCGGACGTACTTGCGCAGCGTCTTCATGGCCTCGATCTGGGCCTCGCGACCGTCCATGACGACCGGGCTCTCCACTCGCAGCGGGTAGGGCCGCACCGCCAATTCCAGCGCGTAGAGCTGCCCCAGGACGCGGCCCAGGTCGTTCTGGAAGATCTGGCCCAGCGCACCGTGGACGTCCAGGTGGACGGTTGGCCGGTAGTCCGGGCCGCCCAGTTGCCGGATGCGGTCCTTGAGCCAGCGGGCGTACCGGGTCAGTTCGGCGCCATCCTCGCCGAGCTGCGCCGGGATATCGTCCACCAGCGCGTGGGGTAGCGAGGCGACGCGACGGGCGATCATCTTGTCGGCTCCGGCGTACCGATCGGCCCCGCACTGGGCGTGGATGGGGACCGGCGCGTCGGGCCGCGGCAGGCCCCACTCGTCGGCGATGACCTCGGCCATCGTCACGCCGCGCGCCAGCGCCACCGCTCGCAGCAGGGCCTGGCTGACGCCGTAGCGGACGGCGGTGTGCAACTGCCGCTCCACGGTGACCCGCTCTGTGGGAGCGAGATCCTCTTCCTGTTCTTCCCCTCGGGCCGCCCGCCACAGGCGAGCGGGAGCCGCCAGCAGCTCCCGGCGGGTTATCCCCTTGGACGGAGGCAGCGGCCGGATCACCTCCACCGATTCGAGGAGGACGTCCACCTCTGCGGCCATCTCGCGAAAACCAGTGAGCTCCCGGCCCTCGAGCACCGGGGCCACCGCGCGCCGGATTGTCGCCAGGCCATCCTCGGCACGAAAGACCGGATCACGGCCCGCCGTGCCGCTGTAGGCGACGGCGACGCAGTCCCCCCAGGCCACTCTGCCGCAGCGTCCTGAGCCAGTCGAAGGACCGTCCAGGACCAGGCCCACCGAGACAGCCTCGGCCACCTCGCGGACGTGGCGGAAACCGGGCGTCACCGGCGCTGCGGTGTACCGGTCCGCCACGGGCGTGGGCTTCGACTGCAGGGCGGCCAGGTCCTCGTAGTAATAGGCGCCCACGGTCGGCACGGCCAGAATGCGGGTAATGCACGTCATCTGTTAGGGTAGACCCTCTATGCCGTTTATTTCGAGGCGCCGCGATTTGGGGCGTACCAGGGCGCCATACCGCTTCCTGATACGCTCACGTTCTCGCTGCCGTTGCGGCACACCTCTCCCTTTACTCAGAACGACGTAGGCCCGCACACCATCGGCCACTTTGTTCATTCCACACCCTCCAGCCGTTCCTGCAAACGAGTGAAAGTGGCACCCAGTTCATCCGCCACGCGGTCCAACTCGTCCTCGTCAATCAGCCCTACTTTGGTATCCATGATGTCGTGAACTGTACCATCCGCAGAGAAGCAATAGGCAGCCACTTGCTCAGGACGCAAGGCAGTCTCTGGTGGAACGCCAGCGGGCAGTGCTCTGTCGGCATCCAAGACCTTGTGAGCCATGAGGAAGTTGTTAATGGCGTAGAGAATGTAAGGGCTGTGGGTGGTGAGTAAGAACCGCGTACCTGGCCCTGTGTAGACAGAAGGCTCATTGCCAAGCCACCACGCCAGCGCAGACAGGGCGGCTTCAAGAGGCTTCTTGGGCTCAGGCAGCAGCAAATCTTCGATCCCCCGCAAGAAATAGAGAACTTGAGCTGCCAGGGACTTGCCCACTGCCTGTGGCCCCACGAAAATCGTCAGGTCTCTTACATCCATCTCTGCTTCCCTGATCGGGCCAAAGTTGTGGATCACCAGATGCTCTTTCATCGCCACCTCGCTTATCTGCACAGGCACTTTTTGCCGTTTCGGCAATCCATCATCTGCCTCGAGGCACTGTGTATCGTATCAATTATACTCCATGACTTGCTGTGGGCCCAAATCTAACAACGCTCACGATCCCTTGTCCAAACGTTCCATAACAATCGCCTCCGCCGGGCACGTGTCCGCACACAGGCCGCAACCCCAGCACCTTTCCGGATCAAACCGGACGTCCTGTCTCGTCTTTCCATCCACCTCTACCGTAGAACCGTCGTGATGGAAGGCACCAAAATGGCAGCGGTTCACACACGTCCCACAGAGGATACAGCGCTCCCGGTCGTAGGCCGCCACGTATCTGCTCCTGGGCCAGACCCCTTTGCTGCCCAGCTCCTGCGCAGCTCTGAAGGGGTAACAATCGCACGCGCAGCAGTTGCAGATGGCGTGCAAGCCTCGTGTCTCCCATTCGCTGTCGCCGGTGTGCATCAGGCCTTTTCGATCGGTCCAGCGGACCAGCTCCTTGGCCTCCTCCTTGCTCAGCCTGCGCCCATATCCCCGATCCAACGCCTCGAGCGCGCCTTCGTCCAACCAGATGCAGGTCTCGACCGGCAGATCACAGTTCTGACCCAGCCGCCGGCAGTCGCAGGGTTGGACGACGATGTGCGTGGCCGCGTCGATCATCTCCTCGACCTCGCTCAACAACAGGACGGTGTCGTTGGGCAGCGCGTTCTCTGCCTGTAGCCCTCGCATTTTCCGCTCCACGTTGGCCCGGTGCCTGGCGATGAACACGTCCAGGAACCTCCGGTCGATGGCCTCACGACCCTCTGCCGGAATATCGTCCCAGTTCTCGAACTTGGCAAAGTGATCCAGGCGCGAGTAGAGATCGGCCGGCGAGTACTGCGTGACCCCCTCCTCTACTGTCTTGTTCACGATACAGCGGGAATAGCACCGCTGCAGGAAGCTGCATGCCCGCTCCCGCGTCATGCCAAGCATCCCGGCCACCTCGTCCACCGTCATCGCCCGGCCGTTCATGCGCACGACGAGCTGCATCTCCCGCTCATCCACCATCATATGAACGTAGGGCCGGGCCACTTCCCACACCCCAAACAGTTCTACAAACTCATCCAGTGTCGCCATCTGTTCTTCCTCGCAGCAAAATCCGGCAGTCCCCCTCTTGGGCGTCGCTTCCCCCCTTCGCGCTCCGAAGGGATCGCCAGATTCCGCGCTTGATCGGGTCTGTTGAGGACAGTCGCGGACCTGGCGATCCGCTCCGAGCGTGTGCAGACATCTGTTTCTGCAAGGTCACGTTCTAGTACTGGCACAAGCATAAAGGGGACAAAGGGACCCTGTCCCCATGCCCCCTACCACCTCAACAATATGTAGGTTCCGTCACGTATCACGCCTCACGCACCACCCATCACGCATCACGCATCACGCATCACGTTTCACGTTTCACGCATCACGTTTCACGCATCACGTTTCACGTTTCACGTTTCACGCTCACATCTCCCGCACGTCCACAATCTCCTGGCCTTCAACTTGCCCCAGGGCGGCGACAACTTCCTCGCCGGGCACGTTCCGAATCTTGACCACCGCCTCCCACGTGTCCGGTTGCCTGGGGACGGGAACGCCACCGCAGGCCAGGATTCCCCAGCCTTGCGCACCGATGGCGGCGACGAGCTTGGCCAGTTCCCCCCTCACGTTCGGCATCCGTATGGTCACCCGCACGCCGGGCACCCGCGTGGCCATCATCTCCATCAACTGAGTCAGCAAGTCCGTGTCGGTGATGATGCCGACGACGACGCCCCCTTCCACCACGGGCAGGCAGCCGATCCTGTTCTCGACCATGATGCGGGCCGCCTCTTCTACCGCGGTGTCCTCCTCCACGGTGATCACGTCCCTGGCCTTGACCATCACGTCCTTGAGGGTGAGCCCGGACAGGAAACGGGAGATTTCCCACATATCCAGACTGCCTAACCGGGCCGGATCGACGAGCAACGTCTGCCGGGTCACCAGGCCCAGCAGCCGTTTCCCATCCCCCACGATCGGCAAGTGACGGATGCCGTTCTCCCACATGTAGCGTTGCGCCTCAATGACAGACATGTTGGGCTCCGCCATACACGGATGCCGGGTCATATAGTCCTTAACCAGCATGGGTTTCCTCCTCGACTGTCACCACCTTGTCCATCTTGCGCAGCTCCTCGAGCGGAATGTGGCAAAAGATGCGATGCTCCTCCGTGGCACACTGCCACGGGGGGACCTCCACCTCGCAGATCCTGCCGCCGTCGGGCAGCATGTGCCGGCGCGGGCAACGGGTGTGGAAACGACAACCACCGGGCGGATTGAGCGCGCTGGGTACGGTGCCACTCAGGCGGATGTGCTTCTGCTCCGTCCTGGGGTCTGGAATCGGCACCGCGGAGAGCAGCGCCTCGGTGTAGGGATGGTAGGGCGGGGCGTAGATCGCCTCGGCCGGGCCGAACTCGACGACCTGGCCCAGGTACATCACGGCGATGGTGTCACAGAAGAAGCGCACCACGCTCAGGTCGTGGGCGATGAAGGCCATGGTCGTCCCCATCTCCTGCTGAACTTGGAGCAGCAAGTTGAGGACCGCCGCCTGCACCGACACATCCAGCGACGAGACAGGCTCGTCGCACAGCACCAATTCCGGGCGACCGGCGATGGCGCGGGCGATGCCCACCCGCTGCTTCTCGCCCCCGCTGAGCTGGCGGGGCAGGCGATCGTAATAGTTCGCGCCCAGCCTCATCATGTCCAGCAAGCGGATCACCTCCGCGTGGACCTGGCTGTGCGGCACCGCCCTGAAACGGCGTGTCGGGCGCGCGATCTGCGAGCCAACGCTGAAGGAGGGATTCAGCGTGGAATCCGGGTTCTGGAACACCATCTGCAGGTTCTTGATGAGGTCCAGGTCCCGCTGAGACACCGGGGTCGAAATGTCCACGCCCATGAACTCTAACTTGCCGTCCGTCGGCGTCTCCAGGCCAATGATCGTCTTGGCCAACGTGCTCTTGCCGCAGCCCGACTCGCCGACGATGCCCAGCGTCCGTCCCTTCCTCACCTCGACGCTGACGTCGTCCACCGCCTTGACGTACTGTTTCTTACCGCCGATGAGCCGCTTCGAGGGCGCCTCGTAGTACGTCCTGGCGTGCTCGACGCTCAGAATGCGCTCCGCTCCTTCACCTCGCGTTGTCATTTTGTCCAGGTCTGGTATCAGGTCGTCCGGCAATCTCAGTTCCCCGGCCAGGACCTGTTCCGCAAAGTGGCAACGCGCGCAGTGTCCCGGTTCCACCTCGCGCAACTCGGGTCGCCGCTGGCGACACACCGGGCGCGCAAAGTCGCACCGCGGCTCAAAGACACAGCCGGGGGGCAGGTTACTCGGCGGGGGCACCCGCCCCCGAATCGGGTACAGGTAGCTGCTGGACTTGTCCATGCCCAGCCGGGGCACGCAATGCATCAGCGCCAGCGTATAGGGGTGGCCTGGTCGCAGATAGGCGTCTGCCACCGAGGCTCGCTCGACCATCTCTCCAGCGTACATGACGCCGACCTCGTCGGACACGCGGGCGACGACACCCAGGTTGTGGCTGATGTACATGATGGCGGTGTCGAATCTGGTCTGCAACTCGGCAACCAGGTCCAACACGGTCGCTTCAACGGTCACGTCCAGGGCGGTGGTCGGTTCGTCCATGATCAGCAAGGATGGGCCGTTGAGCAGGGCCATAGCGATGACGACGCGCTGCTGTTGCCCGCCCGAGATCTGATGGGGGTAGCGCCGCATCACGTTGGCCGGGTCGGGCATGTAGACCCGTTCCAACATCTGAATGCACTTTTCCTCGGCCTCTTTTTGCTCCATGCCCCGGTGAGCGATCAAGACCTCGGCCATCTGGTCGCCCAGGCGCATGGATGGATTGAGGGCCTGCATCGGATCCTGGTAGACCATGGCGATCTGGTCGCCCCGGATATGGCGCAGTTCCTCTTGCGGGCGACCCACCAGGTCCCGACCCTGGAACATGATATGTCCGTCCACGATTTTGCCGTTGCGGCCGAGGAAGCTGACGATGCTAAAGGCGACTGTGCTCTTCCCGCAGCCCGACTCCCCGACGATGCTGTATGCCTCGCCTCGCTGGATCGTAAAGCTGACGTCTCGTACCGCCTGCACGTCTCCATACCGTGTTTCGTAGGAGACGGCCAGGTTCTTCACATCCAGGACCGGAATATCCCGCGGTTGTTGCATGGTTTCTGTTCCTTCCTTTCGCCGCCGCCATTCCATGGCGCGCTATCCCATAGCGCGCTATCCCATAGCGCCTAGTTATAGCGCGTCGACTCCTCCCGCAAGCCATCGGCGAAGAGGTTCAGCGCCACCACCAGGCTAGAGATCGCCAGGGCCGGCCAAAGCACGCCCAGGGGATTCGTCCATATGAACTTGCGGGCCTCGCTGATCATGCCTCCCCAGTCGGGTGTGGGCGGGGGGAGCCCCAGGCCCAGGAAACCCAGCGTCCCAATGGAAAAGATCGCGTAACCGACGCGCAGCATAGAGTCGATGATGATCGGACCGCGCGCGTTGGGCAGAATCTCAAAGAACATGATATAGAACCGATTCTCACCTCGTGTCTCAGCGGCACGGATGTAGTCGCGCGTGCGGATGTCCAGCGTCAGACTGCGCACCAGCCGGGCGACCCCCGGCGCTCCTACGAACGTGATCGCCAGGACGACGTTGAGCGCGGACGGACCGATGGCAGAGATGATGATCAGGTACAGCAGGATGGTTGGAAACGCCATGATCGCGTCGAGGATTCGCATCACAATTTCGTCGACCAGGCCCCCGGAATAGCCACCGAGAAGCCCCAGAAAAATACCGACGGCGACTGACGCCAGCACCGACAAGGGGGCCAGGATCAAGATCGTGCGGCTGCCATAGATCAGACGAGACAGGATATCCCGTCCCAAATTATCGGTCCCCAGCGGATACCGGCTGGACGGAGCCTGGTTGATCGCCGAGGAGTCCTGCGCCAACGGGTCGTGCGGGGCGAGCAACGGCGCGAGGATCGCGACGAATACCCAAAAGAGGATGACGACTAACCCCACGACGGCGACGCCAGAGCGAAAGATGATGGAAATCCCCTCCCACGTGCGCCGCCACCGGCCGCCCTCACTACGCCCGGCTCTACCTGAAGTCGTTTCAGCAACTGCCATAGCCGTTCACTCCATTTCTCACGCTTCACGCATCACGTATAGCGGATCCGTGGGTTCAGGAACGTATATATGACGTCGGCGACCAACTGCGTGCCGACGGCCAGGGTGACCATGACCATCGCGCCAGCTTGGATGGCATTGACGTCTTTGAATAGAGCCGAGTCGAGCAAGTATATCCCCAAGCCCGGATAGCCAAAGACCGACTCGACGACGACGATGCCACCAACCAGCCAGTTGACGTGCAGCATAATCACCGTGATGGGTGCCATGAGCGCGTTCCGGACAGCGTGTTTGAAGACGATGTGCCAATAGGGCAGCCCCTTCAAAAAAGCGGTCCGAATATACGGGGCGTTCATCACCTCGACCATACTGGCACGCGTCATGCGGGTGACGTACCCTACCTCCACCAATGTCAGCGTCAGCACGGGCAGGATGAGCAGTTCGAGGTTCTGCCAGGGAGCCGTGTCGTCGACGAATATGGCCGCCCCTGGCAAGAGCTGTAGCCAGAACGCAAAGACCAGGATCAGGAAAACGCCGCTGGCGAATTCGGGCACGGAGGTGGTGACGAGACTAAAGATAGAGATGGTGCGGTCCAGTCCTCCCCCCTCGCGCAGGCCGGCCAGGAGACCGAGCAGAAGAGCAATCGGCATGATAAAGGCAAAGGCGATACCAGCCAGCGTGAAGGAGTTGCGCAACCGGCGGACGATCGTCGGTCCTACGGGGCGGCCGGTGCGCGTTGAGACGCCAGGGTCCCCCCGCAACAAGCCCCTGCGGAGCGGAAGGTACCTCTGACCACTCGACTCCGTTATCGCCCGTCCAGCCGCAGCGGCGCCCGTCTCCCTCGTCTCCGCGCCCTTCTGCCACAGGACGACGTGGTTGGCCGTGTCCACGCCCCAAAAGATCTCGTTGCCGTTCTCGTCCCGCTGCCAACTGTCGAAGATGACCTGTTCGCGCTCCCCGCCGGGCGTCACTCGAAACTCGACCAACCCCTCCTCTTTTTTCATCTTCCACTGCTTGAGCGTGCCATCCGGCTCGACAGCAAACCACTGTGGCTCCGCCTGCCCCTCGACACGGGTAAACTTGAGCGGTTTTCCGACGAGCCGGTTGTGCCGCCAATCGTTGCCGATCAACCAGTCGATGTACCGGACGTACAGCGGTTGGGTCAGCCCCATCTGTTCCCGTAAGAGTTCGACCTGCGCCGGCGAGGCGAACTGTCCCAGGATATGGCGGGCGACGTCTCCCGGGGCCGCTTCAGAGATGAGAAAGACGGCGATGGAGACGATCAGCATGGTCAGCAGCATGAACCCCAGGCGCCGAACAATGTATTTGGCCATGACCCCTCCCGACTAGCGCTGGGAGTGGCAAGGTGGGCACCGAGCTCTCACCAGCGCACCCACCTTGCCACCGATCGTGTTTCACGTATTACGCATCACGTATCACGCATTGTGTGTCACGCCTTGGACTCGTCGATCCACACGTTGTCAAAGTGATCATAGTTCGTGGGGTGTGCACTTACGTTCTGGAACTTTTCGTGGCAGACGTACCACACGCTGGTCCAGAAGGCGATACCCACCGGGCCGCGCTCCATCTGGATGTCCTCCATCTTGCAAAAGATGTCGCGCCGTGCTTCCACGTCGAGCGTGCGCTCCGCCTCCCGCAGCAGTGTGACGAACTCGTCGTCGACCCAGCGGGTCTCGTTCCACGCCCCCGGGTTGCCTTCCTCGTCGGCGGTGTAGGCCAACGCCGGCACGATCGTGCCCAGCGGGCGGTGCGCCCAGATGGTGATGCCCAGGTCAACCTCTGTCCACATGTCCCAGTACGAGGCGGAGGGGAGGATGTTGAGGTTGATGTTCAACCCGCCAGCGGCTGCCGTCTCCTTGAGCGATTGGGCCAGCGCCGGCTCGGCACGCGCTTCCTGGGTGAACAGATCCACTTCCAGCCCATCGGGGTAGCCGGCCTCAGCCAGCAGTTTCTTGGCTCCCTCGGGGTCGTACGGCGGGATATCCTTCGGGCAATAGGCCGGGTGGACGGGGGCGATGTGGGCGTCGTGGCCCAGCACACCCTCGCCGAACCAGGCCAGGTCGAGCGCCTTCTGGCGATCGATGCACTTTTTGAGCGCGTTCCGGACGCGCACGTCGCTAAACGGCTCGGTGTCCACGCGCATGCGGATGACAAAGGTCTGCGCCGTGTTCGCAGAGTAGACCGCGATGCCAGGCAGATCCTTGACCGCCTGCCAGACCTCGGCGGACGGGTTAAAGATGTTGTCGACCTGACCGCTCTGCAAAGCGGCGATGCGGGCGGCCTCTTCCTCGCCCAGGTCCAGCATCACGACCTCGTCGAGGTAGGGCAGCGGATCGCCATCCTCGCCCATCATCCAGTAGTCCTCGCGACGCTTGAAGACGGCCCGCTCTGACTCGACATAGTCGTCCAGCAGGAAGGGCCCGGTGCCGATTGGCTGGCGGACCCAGTCACCCTCAAAGGTCTTGGGCACGATCAGGGCCGGGTAGTGGAACAGGTGCTCCGGCACGCCGATCTGCGGTACATCGAGGTGGAGCTTGATGGTGTAGTCATCCACCTTTTCGATATTGTCGGGCTTGAGGTAACTCATCAGCCCGGCAATCGAAGACCCGACCTCCTCGTCGAACCACTGCTGCATGCTGAACACGACATCGTCGGCCACGAGTTCCGTGCCGTCGTTGAACTTGACGCCCTTCCTGAGGTACAGGGTCCACTCATCGACGGCATCGTTGGCCTCCCACTTTTCCAGGAGCCACGGGTGGGTGACGTTGTCCGCGTCGGTGAAGGTCAGGTACTCGTTGACGAGGCGCATCGCGTTAGCGCCCTCGATCCAGGAGAGGCGCGCCGGGTGGTCGAGACGCTGTACGCGCGTCGCGACGGTCATCTTGCCTCCGCGCTTGAGGCCGCCGGCTGCCGGAGCCTCCGTCGCCGCTGGCTCCGCTGGCGCCGCCGGTTCCGGCGGAGCACAGGCGGCCAAGAAGGTGCTGGCGCTGGCGACGGACATCCCCAACAGGGTGGCCGTTCGCAGGAACTCGCGGCGGGTGATCCTGCCCGCTCGATAGAGCTCCTTCATCTCCGGGATATACGGATGTACATCGTTTCTTTGTTTCTTCTTGATGATCTCCATTTCTGGATACTCCTCCCTTAAGCTTATGGATTGCTTTCTACCGGAGAGGTGAGTGGCCGAGCCCTCGACCTACCCTCCCCCCAGCGCTACTCAAGAATGCTTCCCGAGACACCTCCTTTCTGCTGTCCAATGCTATTGACTCAGCAAGTGCAAGCTGCGCGCGACAACCGCAGAGCCAGCCCTCACCAATCCCGCAGTCACCGAAAGGCAACCTGGCAAACGGCGATGAGACCTCTATCACCGGGAACCGCACAGGATCACGCCAGGAAGCGGACAGGCGGGCTGAACCAACCTGGTGCTACGATTTCCGTCATACGAAACGAAAAAGCGGTTGTCGTGAGGGCATTATCGAGGCCTGACCGCAACTTATTATATCGCATGCCCCAACATCGTGTCAAGAAGCAGGTGTCGAGTAGGTGCCTGGCACCTGAAGAATGTGGCGAATCCTGATCGCTCGCCCTCCCATACCGTATGCCCTTTGCAGTCAGGAGGCTGCTACGACAGGATGTTGAACCTGGCCCGAACCGCGCCGTCCACCTGGGCCGGCAATCCCGGTGACTCGTGTGCCTGCAGCAGCTTTTCCACCCGGGCGATCGCCCGCGCACGTGTGTCCTTCCGGCCCCCTTCCTCCCACGCAGTGCGGTTCTGACGGTCTGCCACGTGGGGATAGAAAAAGTCGGAGCGCATGAACTGCACGGTATGCGTGTCCATCAGGTAGTGGCCGCCGGGGCCCACGCGATGGATACTATCCACCGCCATAGATGCCTCCGTCACCTCGACGCCGCGCAGCACGCGCATCGCCATACCTACGATCTCGTCGTCGATGACCGCCTGCTCCAGCGAAGCCGAGCTCATGTTGGTGACCATGCCGATGGCGTGGTGGATGTAGTTGCCGCCGCCCATCGCAGCCAGCAGGAACGTGGCCATCTTCTCGTATCCCGCCTGCGCGTCGGGCAGCTTGGCGTCGGTCATCCCGCCGGAGCAGTAGATCGGCACCCGGTAAAAGTGAGCCAGTTGGGCCGCGGCCGCCTGCATCATCCCGAACTCGACCGCGCCTCCCAGGTAGCCGCCGGTGCGCATGTCAGCGACGCCGGGGATGTAGCCGGCCAGCACCGGCGTGCCGGGCCGGACCAACTGGGTGAGGACGATGCCGCTCAGTTGCTCGGCGTTCAGTTGGACGAGCGTCCCCGCCAGCGTCACCGGAGAGGTCGAACCGGCCATCGGCGCTGAGGAGAGGACGACCGGCAGCCCGGCCTGGCACCACGCGAGCAGAATGTCGGTCACGCCAGTGTCCAGGTGCAACGGGCTGACCATCCAGCAGGTGATGGCCGAGACGAAGGGCCGCTCCCGCAACGGATCCAGCCCGCCGGCGATCACTGTCCCCATCTCGATGACCTCCCGGGCTCCTGCGACGGACCCGACGCCGCCCATGACGTGCTTGGCGGTGTGGGCCAGGCAGGCGTAAAAGCGGTTGACGGGCGCGTCCTCGTCGGGGACGTCGGTGGGATGCAGCGGGACGACGACAAAGTCGCAATGATCCAGCGCGTCGGCCAGCCGGGCAAAGTCGACCAGATCCTGCAGGAGAGCGGGCCGGACCGTGTCCGCGCCGGGGTCGAGCACGGTCGTCGGCGAGCCACCCGTGCCGGCGTAGACCCGCCTCCCCTCCAGCACCACGTCCTGATCGGAATCGCGCCCGGCCAGCAGCACCTTGGACGGGACTTTTTCCAGCGCCTGCTCGACCGTCGACGGGGAGAGATACACCCGAGCGCCGTCGACCCTCGCCCCGCCCTGCCGGTAGAGGGCCAGCGCGCGCTCGTTCTCCACGTGGATGCCGGTCCGTTCGAGCACCGCCAACGACGCCCGATGGATCTGCTCGATCTGCTCCCGGGTCAGCGGCCGGTACTGCCCCCCCACCGGGCCTGGCCGTCCCATTTCGCCCCCCTTTACGCGTCACGTATTACGCATCACGTTTCACGCATCACGTTTCACGCATCACGTTTCACATTTCACGTTTCACGTTTCACGTATCACGTATCACGTTTCACGCATCACGCATCACGCATCACGCTTCACGTTTCACGTTTCACGTTTCACGCATCACGCATCACGCATCACGCTTCACGCTTCACGCTTCACGTTTCACGTTTCACGTTTCACGTATTATTCTTCGCGGACCGATCGTTTCTTCAGCACCTCAGCAATGACCTTTTCCGCTTCATCCGGCAGCGGCGGCACGTCGTGCTCTTCGAGGATCTGGCGGGCGCGCTCGTTGGCGCGGGCGGCCATGTCCTTGCTGCCCTGCTGCACCCAGCGATCGTACCGCGTCCGGTCGATGACCGCCGGCCGGAACTGGGCCCACTTCCAGTTGTCCAGCGTGTGGTCGTCGGCCAGGAAGCCCCCACCCGGCTGGGCGCGATGGATCGCCTCGCGGGCCAGCGTGCGTTCGCTGACCTCGACGCCGTCCATCACGAAACGGACGTCGCGGATGATCTCGTCGCACACGACCAGCATCTCCATCGCGGAGGTGGTGCCGTACTCGATGTACCCCACGTCGTGGACCAGGTTGCAGCGGGTCAGGAAAGCGGCCATGATCGATACCGTCGCCTCGATGCCGGCCTGGGCGTCCACCAGCTTGCTGTCGGTAGCACCGGCCGCCCCCCACACCGGCAGGTCATAGTAGCGGGCGATGTCGGTCCAGGCCGCCATGCCGGTCGGCCACTCTGGAGCACCGTAGCTGACGATGGCCGATTTCATGTCCAGTGCGGCGGTGTTCATGCCGTACAGGAAGGGGAGGCCCGGCCGCACCAACTGGGTCAGCACCAGGCCCGCCAGGCACTCGGCGTTGCCCAACGCCAACGCCCCCGCCAGCGTGATCGGCCCGCCGCCGCCGGTGTTGGGCGAGGGCGGGTAGGTGACCGGGATGCCCTTTTCGGCGCAGAACAGCAACTTGTCCACCGATTCATTCGGGTACAGGAGCGGCGAGATGGACTCGGCGTACAGGATCAGAAAGGGCTTTTCCCGCAGCTCGGTCTCGCCGCCCGCGACCGCGCAGGCGATAGTGTAGATGTCCTCCATGTCCTCCCGGTTGTTGGCCGTGTAACAGGTGGGCTTGACCGATCCCCGGATCATGCCGATGAACTCGTGAATGTAGATGTCCAGCGCGGGCACGTCCGAGGGGTTGCCCATGGACATGGTAAAGTCCATCTGGTCGAGGCCGTCACACAACTGCGCGATGCGCCGGACGTCATCCGCCGTGGCCTTGCGCCGCTCGCCCGTCTCCACGTCGAGCGTAAAGATGCAGTCGGAACCGGGCCCGAAGAACACCTTGCCCGCCTCCAGCGGCATCGTCAGCTCGCCCAGGCGGCTGTACATGGGGATGCGCGAGGGGGCCGCAGCGATGGCGTCCATCACCAGGTGCGGCGGGATCTTGATCCGGCCCTCCGACTCCCAGGCCCCGGCGTCGAGGAGCAACTGGCGGGCGGCCTCGTTTTTCATCACGATGCCCGTCCGGGCGAGGATGTCGAGGCTGGTGTGGTGAATGGCACGGATCTGTTCGTCGGACAGCATCCGGATTGTGGGATGCAGGGTGGCGATAGGGATTTGTTCGGTCAAAGTTGCCTCCTGGAAAACTGTGATACGTGAAACGTGAAACGTGAAACGTGAAACGTGATGCGTGAAACGTGATGCGTGAAACGTGATGCGTGAAACGTGATGCGTGAAACGTGATGCGTGAAACGTGATGCGTGAAACGTGAAGTGATGCGTGATGCGTGAAACGTGAGACGTGATGCGTGATTCACACGTTTCGCGTTTGGCGTTTCAGATTCGTAATTCGAAGCGCTGGCGGATCCAGTTTTCTACTGCCGGATCGAGCGGGTCTGGCCGGTGATTGGCCAGGATGTCGCGGGCGATCTCGCTGGCCCGCTCGACCGCGTCCCGGCCGCCGTCCTGCTGCCACATCTCCCATCCCTGCCGGTCTACCACCGCCGAGGGGTAGTAGAGCTCGGAGCGCATGTGGCGGATCGTGTGTGCGGACATCAGAAAGTGGCCGCCCGGGCCGACCTCGTCGATCACGTCCAGCGCCAGCGTCTCGTCGTTCACCTCGATGCCCTGCAGGACGCGCATCGTCATCCCGAGGATCTCGTTGTCGATGACAAACTGCTCCGCCGCGACCATGTTCATGTTCTCGAGCATCCCGGCCGCGTGGTGGACAAAGTTGCTGCCGGCCAGGGCCGCCAGGACCACGCTCATCGCCTTCTCAAAGCCAGCCTGCACGTCGGGGGTCTTGGCATCGGTCATGCCGGCCGAGTTGTAGATGGGCAGGCGATAGAACTGGGCCATCTGGGCCATGGCGGCGTTCGCCAGCCCAAACTCGGCCGCCCCGGCCAGGTAGCGCCCGGTCCGCATGTCGGCCGTCGCCGGGATCGGACCGATCAGCAGCGGCGCGCCCCGGTGGGCCAACTGGGCCAGCACGACCCCGGACAATTGCTCGGCGGTGAGCTGCGCCAGCATCCCGGCCAGCGTCACCGGCGCGGTGGAGCCGGCCATCGGCGCGCCCGAGAGCACCACGGGGATGCGCTGGCGGCAGGTCTCGATGAGCAGCGTGGTGACGTCGGTGGCGAGCTTGAGCGGGCTGACGAGCCAGGAGGTGATAAAGGAGACGATGGGACGTTCGCGCAGCGGCTCTGCCCCGCCGGCGATGCGCTCGCACATCTCGACCGTGTCGCGGATGCCCTGGACGGTGTAGACACCCGCCTGGACGTGCTTGGTCGTGTTGGCCAGGCCGGCGTAGTAGGTGTTGACGTCGACCGCATCCTTGCCCAGGTCCGTGGGGTACACCGGCACCAGATAGAAATGGACGTTGTCGAGCCCGTCCACCAGACGGGCCAGTTCGGCCACGTCGCGCAGCACCGCCGGGCGCTTCTGCCCCGTCTTCACGTCCAGGACGGTCAGCGCCGCGCCGCCCGTGCCGATGTGCACCCGCGCGCCCCCCAGATCCAGATCCCACCGGGGATCGCGCCCGGCAAGCAGGACCCGCGAGGGGGCCCAGTCGACGGCGTCCTCAACGAGCGCCCGGGGCAACTGCACGCGCGGGCCGTTGTGCGCGACGATCGCGCCGGCCTCCTGGAACAACCGCAGCGCCTCGGGCTCCTCGACGTGCACGCCGGTGCGCTCGAGGATGGTCAGCGCCGCCTCGTGGATGCGCGACACCTGGCCGTCGGTCAGCGGCCTATACTGCCCGCCCATCAGGCCTTTCGGGCCGCGATGTTTCCTGGCCATTGCGCCCCTCCCTGGTTTTGCGCTCCCGCAGATTCGAAAGAATCTGCGGGAGGTTCTTTCTCAGTATCTGCTCCGAAAATAACCCCGGCTCCGCGCGGACCACAGTCCGCGCTCCCCGGCCGCCGGACTGTGGTCCAGCGGGAGCATCGGGACTTTCGGATAGCCCCCTGGCTGACTCTTACGCGGCGAAACTCCGGGCGACGTCCACCGCACTGGCTGCGTCGGGCGCGTACGCGTCGGCCCCGATCTCCTCGGCAAACGCCGCCGTCACCGGCGCGCCGCCGATCATCACCTTGACCGAGTCGCGCAACCCCGCCTCCTCCAACGCCTCGATCGTACCCTTCATGTTCACCATCGTCGTCGTCAGCAGCGCGCTCATCCCCACGAGCGCCGGCCGGTGCTCGCGCACCGCCTCCACGAAGGCCTCCGCCTTCACGTCCGTCCCCAGGTCGATCGCCTCAAAGCCCGCCCCCTCGATCATCATCCGCACCAGGTTCTTGCCGATGTCGTGCAGGTCGCCCTGGACCGTGCCGATGACGAACTTGCCCGCGCTGGGCACGTCGCTCTCCGCCAGCAGCGGGCGCAGGACGCCCATGCCGGCGTGCATGGCGCGGGCGGCGATGAGCACCTCGGGCACAAAGAGCTCGCCGGCCTTGAAATCCTTGCCCACCTCGTCCATGCCGGCGATCAGCCCGCCGGACAGGATGTCCTGCGGGGCCAGCCCTTGATCGAGTGCCTCCTGGACCAATCCGGCGACCGCGTCGTCGTCGCCGTCGTACACGTTCGAGGCGATTTTCTGCAACATGTCTGCCATCTCTCGAAGCCTCCTTAGATTATGTTACGATTGCGAGACAATCCCGGCCTTTCCGGCGTTCCCCGAGATTCTTCGCTACGCTCAGAATGACGGGCAAGGCTACGCTTAGCCTGTCTTCGACAGTTATAATGTGACTATGCAACTTGAACCTACCGGCGACGCTTGCACGTCCCGTTGTGTGATCATATGACATCGGCCAACGGGTTGGCTACATCGCAAGTCTGACTGCCAAAGTGCACGAGCACCGCTCCTGTTGCTCACCTTGCGGCAGACTAGAGAGCCAAACGTCGTGCCATTGATGCACCGGGGATGGCCTACTTGGACACAACCGCAAGCTTAGCCCACAGAATTGACATACCATGCCAATCGCCCGCTCGGGTGTCTGCAAGTCAGCTTGGGTCACCAACAGCACTTACGTCGGCGCGCTTAGGCGGCAAGTCAATGGTACATCTGATGCGTGATTTTTGCAAGCGAACAGTCCATTTCGCATAGAAGTGTCGAAGACAGGCTTAGTAATGACGGGCAAGCGTAGAGTCCTGGCCTATGCGCCCCGTGCTGGCCTGGGTCGCCCGACCGCCGTGAACGTCAACTGCGTTCCCAGGTAGATCTCTTGTCCCCACGCCGCCCGGACGGGCGCGTTGTGATCGACGCGATTCGTGCGCATCTCGACCTGGTCGGCGCCCGCCTGGTGGGCCAACGTCCTCAGTCGATCCGGCACGACCTGGTGTGCGTAGGCCACGCTCTCCTCGAGACTGCCAAAGTCGTGCACGCCGTCGGGCAGATGCAGGCGAAAGCGCTGGCTGCCGTCTAGCGGGCGTATGGCCACCTGCAGCCGTTGCACCACGCTGCCCGCCACAGCGCCGACGGCGTTCGCCACGTCGGCGCGGGGGGTGATGATCAACTCGGTGGACAGTTGCCGGGCCACGCGCGGCAGGTAGGCCTCGACCGGCGCACCGACGGCGACGACCGGATGGCGCAACGTCAACTGGCAGTCCAGGTCCGACGCAAGTACCTGCCCCAACGCCCGGGCCAGGAGCGCCGCCGCCGAGGTCTCGCGCTCCCAGTCCGGGAGCGTGGCCTCGTCGCCCAGCACCTTGCTGACGAGGGCGGTGGACACCCGGTCGGACACGTCGGAGACGACCCACTCGCAGAATGCCTGGGGCGAAAGGCCAGCCCGCTCCGCCAGGAGTTCGGCGCCGATCCGCGACGCCTCGGCGTCCCAGCATTCAAAGCGGCCCAGGACGTGCAGCGCATCCGTGGGCGTGAAGCCGGCCCGCAGGATCAGCCGCCGTGCTTCCAGGCGCTCGATCCGCCGCATGGCGAGCGAACCGTAGCGCAGCGTATCGACGAGCGCCGTCAGCGACTGGGGACCGGCGCTCAGATGGTCCAGCAGCGTTCGGTCTTCCTCCGAGAGCCCGGGAGCGGTCCGCTGCTGCAGCAGGGCGAACTGCGCGGCCAACCCCTCCCGCTGGCGCGCCTGCACCTGCCAGCGCAGTTGGTCCACGAACCCATCGTGCGTGCTCGCCAGCAGGCACAGCGGCACCACCCGCCGGGGGCCGATGGCCAGCCGGCCTTCGGCGTCCAGGCCCACGAGGCTGTCACCGCCCAACCCGATCGTATGCGCGTCGACCGCCTCGACCATCGTCCGCCACTCGCCGACCTGTGCACCCTCGGGGTTCAGCCGCGGGCGACCGTCGCGCAGCGCGGCGATGTCGGTCGTCGTGCCGCCCACGTCGACCACCCACACGTCACGACGGCCCGCCAGGTGCCAGGCGCCCACGACGCTGGCCGCCGGGCCGGACAGGATTGTCTCGATGGGCCGCCGCATGGCCCACTCCGCTCGCACCAGCGAGCCATCTCCCTTGACCACCATCAACGGGGCAGCGACGCCCCGTTCATCCAGCGTACGGCGGACGGTGGCGATGAGCTCCCGCAACAACGGGATCAGCCGCGCATTCAACGCCGCCGTCGTCGCCCGCCGCACAGAGTTGAGGCGGGAGGTCAGCTCGTGGCCACAGGTGACCGGCAGGGGTTGCCCATCGGCGGAAGCGGTCAGTTCCTCGACCAGGGCGCGCACCCGCAGCTCGTGGACGGGGTTGCGGACGCCAAAGTAACCCGATACGGCAAACGATTCCACCCGGTCGCGCCGGGCGAGGATGGCCTCGCGGGCCGCCGCCTCGTCCAGCGGCTCGACCTCGTCACCTTCCCCATCGTGTCCACCCCGGAGGTAGACCACGTCTTGCGTCACCAGGTCGCGCTCGAACCCATACTGCTGGATCAGCGCCGGGTCGTAGCCGATGAGCATCAGGCAGACCGAGCTACCCCGTCCCTCGACGATCGCGTTCGTCGCCAGCGTGGTCGAAAGCCCCACCAATTCCACGTCGGCGGGGGACACCGCCTGGCCATCGAACGCCGCAGCCACGGCCTCTCCGATGCCGACGGACAGGTCGTGATAGGTGGTCAGGGCCTTGGCCCCGGCCATCACGGTGCCAGTCGACTGGTCGACCAGCACTGCGTCCGTGTACGTGCCCCCCGTGTCTATACCCAGAGCAATTGTCATCTATGCCTCTCTCACCGCCTGTGGCCTAACTTTGCAGAGATTGCCCCCGCCGTATCCATCAACCGCCCTGCCAGTTCGGGAAACAGCTCCGGGGTGACGCGATAGGCCGGCCCGGCCAAACTGACGGACGCCACCACCTGCCCGGTGTGATCGTGGATGGGGGCAGCGACCACGTTCAACCCCTCCTCGAGTTCCTCGCGCACCGTCGCGTACGATTGCCCGCGAACCCGGGCCAGCTCCTTTCGCAACTCGTCGGGATCCGTGATCGTGTGGGGTGTAAACCGCTCCAGGCCGGCCTGCAATATCCGGTCGAGTTCATCCTGAGGGAGGTACGCCAGCAGCACCTTGCCGGCGGCCGTGCAGTGAGGGGACATGCGCCGCCCCACGCGGCCGATGTTCTTGATCCGGCGCGTGGGGGGCACGAACTGCTCCAGGTTGACAACCTGCCCGGCATCCATGACCGACAGGTTGACCGTGTCCCGGCATGCCTCCGCCAGCTCTCGCAAGAAGGGGAGCGCCACCTCGCGGACGTCCATGAAACTGACCACCTGGGCGGCCAGGCCAATCAGGTCGACGCCCAGCCGGTAGCGCTCGGTTTCTGGATTGCGGGAGAGCAGCCCGCCGTGCTCCAGCGTCCTCATCAATCGGGAGACCGTGCTCTTGTGCAATCCCAGCTCGCGGCTCAACTCGTTGACGCCGCGCTCGGGTCTCCCCAGGTTGAACGATTTCAAGATCGCGATGGCTCGCTCCACGGATTGCACGTTGGAACCACGTTGCATCGCCAACCCACCATCCTCCCGGTCAAGCTGCCGGGGACAAATGAGGACTCAAGAGTCGTGGAAGCTGTCTCACATTGTGCAACTCAGTTGCACAAAACGAGACAATTATACCCCTTCCTGCCTCGTTGTCAAACAAGTCAGCACACAGGGGAGGTAGCGCGATAGAGGTTGAAGCTGGCGTTGTATACAGGCGTCTTTGCGTGCGAGGTGCGATGTGATATAATCACTTCACACGAAGCCCCATAGCTTTTCCATTTCCTCCTGTGTACCCTTGCTTCAACCTTCTCCACTCAGGCCTGGGGCGTCTCTTGGGCGCTGTGGCTCAGCTTTAGCCAAAGCCTGGCGCCAGCCCATTGATCAGGATGCGAATGTGGAGCGAGGAGTGGAGCATCCCCAGATGCGGAACGGGGGTTACAGGAGCCGTTCGCACGTGGGCGTGCTCACTCCTCGATCTGCTCTGGCACATCAAGCTCATCGCTCCCGAGAGCGATCCATCCTGATAGCGAGGTGAGGCCCATGATTGAGACACACGGTTTGCGCCAGACCAGCGCTCACTACTCCCGCATGGGGCCGCAGGAATGCGAGAGAATCCACGTGGCGAGCCTGGAAATCCTGGAGCGGGTGGGCATCGAGGTCCACGACGAGAAGGCCAGGGATCTGCTCGTCAAGGGAGGGGCCAGGGCGGACGGCATACGGGTCTATGTCCCCGAGATCATGGTCGAGAAGGCCCTGGCCGTGACACCCAGGCGCATCACGCTGTGCGACCGCAACGGGAACGTCGCGATACGCGCCTGGGGATACAATTCAACCTTCGGTGGCGGTTCCGATTGCCTGAACGTCCTCGATCACCGCACCGGGCAGCGGCGCCGGGCGGTGCTGAAGGACGTGGAGGAGGCCGCCATTCTGATGGACGCGCTGCCCGAGATCGATTTCGTCATGTCCGCGTTCCTGCCGTCGGACGTGAACCAGCGGATCTATGACCGGTACCAGATGGAGGTGATGCTCAACCACACGACCAAGCCAATCGTGTTCGTCTCGCCGGACCTGCAGGGGTGCGTGGCGGCGGTCGAGATGTGCGAGGTCGTGGCGGGCGGGGCGGAACCCTTCCGGCAGCGCCCCTTTGCCACCTGCTACATCAACGTCACGTCAGGGCTGGTCGCCAACGCCGAGGCGCTGCAAAAGTGCATGCTCCTGGCCGGGAAGGGGCTGCCGCTATTATACATCCCGCTCAACGCGGGCGGCGTCAACTCGCCGGTCACGACCGCCGGGTGTACGGCCTCGATGAACGCGGGGACGCTCCTGGGCATCGTCCTGGCCCAGTTGGTGCGGGAGGGGACGCCGGTCGGGGTGCCCGGGTGGAACGGCGGCCCGTACAACCTGCAGACGATGGTGGGCAATTATGTCCTGGCGGACGAGCAGGGGGTCCCCACCTCCATGGGGAAATACTATGACCTGCCCGTCTTTGGGCTGGGCGGCTCGACGGACTCGAAGGTACTGGACCAGCAATGCGGCGCCGAGGCCACACTGAGCCTGGTCACCGCGCTCCTGCACGGCGCCAACATCGTCCACGACGTCGGCTTCATGGACGCCGGGATGCAGGGCTCGCTGCAGTTGATCGCCATCGCCAACGACACGCTCGGCTTTCTGCGGGCCGCCACCGCGGGCGTGGTGGTCGACGACGAGACGCTGGCGCTGGACGTGATCGAGGAACTGGGCCCGACCGGGAGCTATTTGGCGCACGACCACACGCTGAAGCATTTCCGGGAGCCGTACTACTCCAGGCTGGCGGACAAGCGCCCGTACTCGCAGTGGGTCGAGCGCGGCGCGACGACGATGGAACAGCGCGCGGCCGAGCAGGTGGACGAGATCCTGGCGAGCCACGAGCCGGAGCCGCTGCCTGCCGACGTCCAACGGGACGTCAAAAAGGTCGTCGAGCGCGAGCAAGCAGGTTCGTAGTGCGCGATTCATCGCGCTCTGAGGCGCTGAAGCGCCCACTACGAACCCGCCATCACCCGGAGGCAAGACCAGGAGCCCGTGCGGACGCCCAACTGGGCTTCGACACAGGTTCGTAGTGCGCGATTCATCGCGCTCTGAGGCGCTAAAGCACCCACTACAAACTCGCTATCACTGGACAGAGGAGATTCCGCATGCACGACGAAAAACCCTTCTTCATGCGCGACCCCTGGGAATACGACCCCCAGGCACAGCCCCAACCCCACTCCGACGCCCACCTGGGTTTCGACACCCGGGCCTTGCACGCGGGCTTCCACCCACTCAAGGACGTGGAGCGGTTCCGGGCCTTCGTGCCGCCCATCGTGCAGTCAATGACCTATCCCTACGAGCGTTTCGACACGTTCCCGGATTACATCTACGGCCGCAGCAAGACGCCGACGGTGAGCATATTGGAGGAACGGCTGGCCTCGCTGGAGGGTGGGGAGGGGGCCGTGACCGCTGGCTCGGGCTCGCAGGCGCTGTTCAACCTGATCTTTACGCTGGCCCGGCCGGGCGACAACGTCGTCACCAGCCTGAACGTCTTTGGCGAGGGGTACAAACAGGCCGCCACGATTTTTCCCGAGCGCTGCAACGTGGCGTTCCGGTTCGTCGAGGACCCCGCCGACTCCCGGGCCTGGGACGAGCAGATCGACACGCGGACCCGGCTGGTGTGGGTCGAGACGCCCAGCAACCCGTGCCTGTTCGTCACCGACGTCGCCGCCGTGGCCGGCGTCGCGCACGCCCACGGCGTCCCGCTCCTGGTGGACAACACGATCGCGACGGCCGCGCTGCAAAAGCCGCTGGAGCTGGGCGCGGACATCGTGCTGCTGTCTGTCACAAAGTTCCTGTGCGGGAACGCGAGCGTGCTCGGCGGCGCGGTCGTCGGGCCGGAAGCGCTGGTCGAGGACGTGCGTTGGAACACGACCGAGTTCGTCGGCGCGATCATGCAGCCCTTCGAGGCCTGGCTCGTGCTCCAGTTCCTGGAGACGCTTTCGATGCGCATGGAGCGGCACAGCGCCAACGCGCAACAGGTGGCCGAGTTCCTGGCCGATCACCCCAGGGTGGTACACGTCAACTACCCCGGGTTGCCGGACCACCCCCAGCACGAGCTGGCCCGGCGCCAGATGACGGCCAACGGAGGACTGCTCTCGTTCGTCGCGCCCGGCGGGATGGCGGGGGCCGCCTGCGTCATGGACAGCCTGGAGCTGGTCGTCCACGCGGTCACGTTCGGCACGAGCCGGACCATCTGCATGCACCCGCCGACGATCACGCACGAGCACATGACGCCGGAGGAGCGCGCCGCCGCCGGCATCGACGACGGCTTGATCCGGCTCTCCGTCGGTCTGGAGGACCCGGAGGACATCATCGCCGACCTGGACCAGGCGCTGGCGAGACTGTGATAGGCTGATTGGCTGACGAATCTAGTGCTGGACGCAGATTCACGCAGATTTGCGCAGATAAAGCCCGAGTTTCTGCTTGCGGCTACGACACCTGGCTCGAAGGCCCACCGAAAGAGCCAGAAACGCCAATCAGGAACCCGAAATCGTACCATTTGCCATTGTTGTTGGTCTCGTAGAACCGTACCCCGGCGTTGAACAAGCTGACGATAAACGTGATAGGCATGATGAGCCCGTGCCAGAGACCCGCCCAGAAACCTGCCGGGTGCGCACCCGCCACCTGATACCTGGAGTTGGGTCCAGCCACTGCCAGAATGTTAGCCATCGTCTCGTGCCTCCTGTCGTTTCTACCTCTTGAACGGTTTTGCGCGCGACTTTATTCGGAACAGGTTTCACTCACCCACGGCACCGCGCGGCGGTCCCCGATGCGCTCACACACGCTAGAAGTACCCAAAAGCGTCTTCCTCAAACGTCGCAAGCAAGTCGTCCATCTGCTTGATGCGCTGAGCGGCGATCTCTCTGGACTTTTCCAGGCAAATCAGCCTGGGGACTTTATCCCTGCGCTTCCTGGCGGCCTCGTAAGCCTTTCGCATGTCTCTGGGGTTCTTGGAGAAATCGCGCAAGACCCCAACGACGCCCAAAAAGTCCAGTGCGTCTGCGTCGCTCAGAAGGATAGACTCGATGCTTCTCTGGGGGTCACCACTGTGATGAAACTCGATACACTCCAGCACCAGCTCCGCCAGCTCTGCTGGGTATTCTCTCTCCGCCAGGAAAGCCTCGGCAACCTGTCTCGACCTGGCCGCGTGGTCGACGCCAGCTTGAGCCCATGGGGAATATGCTCCCCAGTCGTGCAGGTGGGCAGCTACCCAAACTGCATCAGAGTTATACTGTTGCCCTTTCCCGATGATTGAGACCAGACGTAGCAACCGTCGCGTATGATTGATACCCCACTGTCCCCCATATTCTTCGGTCAGGCGAATGATTTCGTCTCTGTCAATGTGCATCAGATGCTCCTTGCTTGTGTTCGTGAAATATAGTTTCGACTGAACCAGGGCGGCTATCTACTTCAGAAGACGCAATGCAGTGGCAATGTCCTCCGCAATTATCCTGCGCTTGCTCTTCTCGATGAAAAAGCTGGGACCTGCCTGCAGGTAGGATGGGAAAGCCCTCTTTCCACGGAAAGCATATTCCTGTCCGCGGATCTTGTACGTGGAACCGGCGGGAATCACCCTCCCTTCACCGGCCCTCTTGGCGATATAGTTGACGGCCTTTATCGCGACGTCACCCATGAGCATAAACACCTTCACGTCTGGAAACAGGGCCAGTTCCTTCTCCAGTATGAGCGAGGATTCTTTGATGGTGCTTGCCTTTATTCCATATCCCGTTTTCCCGCATTTCACCGCAGTCGTGAGGTACACACCCAGATCGAGTATATCCTGGATGGACGAGACTTTCGCACCGGCGTCGTTGAATGCTTGAACGGTGGTTTGCTCAAACAGAGGATTCCCTTCCGCATAGTAGTAGTCGCCGGGATCGGTGGGCGCAGCCTCCGAAATCATCACGATGGAAACATCACCCGGCTTCACGTCTACGTCCGGAATGACGTAGCACTCGTGGTCCACATCCACACACGGGAATCCTTCGCATGCCACACATTTGCTCACTTGCATCTCTCGGCCTCCTTTCGAATCTGGGCCAGGACTCTCTCGCTGCCCCAGGCGCTGTCCCCGCCTCTGCTGCTTACGAGAACCGGCGCAGCACCAGCGGCAAGTAGATCGAGCCGGGCCGGCCGTACACTTCAAGCTCCCACAGCGAGTAGCCCCACTCTCCACCCCGCTGCGTACCGATTATGCGTACGTACCGCCCGCTGGCGGACATGCCCAGATTGTCCACCTCACCGTCGCCGGCGGTCGTGCTGTAGACATCCGTCCAGTTGACAGCATCGTCCGATACCTGGATCTGGTACGCCTTCCCGTACGCCGTCTCCCAGTGCAGGATCACCCGCTTGATGTCCTTCCGCGCACCCAGGTCCACGTGGAGCCACTGCAGGTCGCCGAACTGGCTGCTCCAGCGTGTCGTGAGGTCGCCGTCCACCGCGTTGCTAGCCGCCAGATCCAGGTTCTCGACGGAGAACGAGACCGCCGGGCGATTGAGCGCCACGTTCCCGAGTACAGGCAGACGGGCGGGTGACGTCTCGCCGGTCGCGCTATCATACAATACGGAGGAGGTGAGCTCGAACGTCCCGGAGAGGGGCAAGCTGTCCGAAGACCCACCCACCCGGACCGTATAGGCGCCGGCTTCGATGCGAAAACTGTCGTCGGAAACCGACCAGAAGGAGAGCTCCTCCGGACCGAGTGTGAAGGCGACCATTTCAGTCTCCTCCGGCGACAATGTGATGCGCTTGAACCCGCGAAGCTGTTTGACCGGCATCGGCACGATAGCGCTCGTGTTCAGGCTGGCAAAGTCAACGCCGAGATAGAGTTGCACCACTTCATCCCCGGTGATCGAGCCGGTGTTCGTCACGTCCACGCTCACGAGGATCGGTGTGTCTCCGGAGGCCGAGGTGGGTGTCACGGCCAGGTGACCATACTCGAAGGTGGTGTAACTGAGGCCGTAGCCAAACGCATACTGTGGGGTCAGCCCCAGGCTGTCAAACCGCCGGTAGCCAAAGCCGTCCACCACGTCCCTGCTTAAGTTCAGGTCATCCCAGTCCGGCAACTGGGCATCGTTGAGCGGCATCGTCACCGGCAGCTTCCCGCCCGGATTCACGATGCCGAACAAGACGTCGGCGATCGCATGCCCGCCTTCTTGCCCGGGATAAAACGCATAGATGAGCCCCTTGATATGATCGAAGCACTGCTCCAGCGCGACGACGCCGCCACTTTGCAACACCACGATCACGTTGGGGTTGGCCGCCGTCAGCTCGTTGATCAGCGCTTGCTGCTGCCCCGGCAACTGGACCGACCCGCTCGCCGAATTACAGCCTCGATCGCAACCCTCCCCTTCCTGCGTGTCATCCAGGCCGCCCACAAAGACGACGACGTCCGACTCCATTGCGGCAGTGATGGCTTCTGGGAAGCCGCTGCGGTCGTCAGTGTTGATGTCACACCCCGTGGCGTGATTGATGGTGATGGTGGCCCCTTGCGTGCGATCTGTAATGCCCTGTTTTACGGTGACAGAATACGGGGGCGTCACCACGCTGCTGCCGGTGCCGTCCAGTCGCGCCACGTCTGCACTCGGCCCGATCAACGCGATCGACGCCAGCGCATCCATATCCAACGGCAGGATATCCTCTTTGTTCTTGAGCAGGATGATGCTCTTTTGCGCCACTTCCAGCGCCAACGCGCGATGTGCTGGACTGTCCACGTCGTTCGGATCGCCCGGCGGATAGTCGTCCAACAACCCTGCGGCGAGCTTGGTTCGCAAGATCCGCCTGGCCGCTTCCTGCAGGGTGTCGGTGGAAACCTCCCCGTTTCTGACGGCATCCGGCAATTCCGCGGGGTAAATGCCTGGGATGTGGGGCATTTCCAGGTCGCAGCCGGCTTTGATAGCCACCGTGGCGCTGGTATAGATGGAGCCCCAATCCGAGACCACGTAATACCGATAGCCCCATTCGTCTCGCAGCATCCTCGTGAGCAACTCGTAATTCGCCGAATCGGGGCGCCCGTTGATCCAGTTGTAAGAGTTCATAACCGACCAGGCGTGGCCCTGTTGCACTGCCATCCTGAACGGTATGCCATAGAGCTCTCGCCAGGTGCGGGCGTCGATCGTATGATTGCTGTAGGACCTGTCATACTGGTGGTTCGTCGCGGCAAAGTGCTTGACGGTCGCGACCGCTTGCGTCGATTGGATCCCCCTGACGAACGCCGCGCCGGCCTTCCCGGCCAGGTACGGCTCTTCTCCACCACTCTCTGGACTCCGCCCATTCCTCGGGTCCCGGGTGATATCGATGCAGGGCCCCAGCACCTGGTTTCTACCTTTCCCCCGAAACTCTTTGCCCATGGCGACCCCGACTCTTTCGAGGAGTTCCGGGTCCCAGGTGGCAGCCATCGCGACGCCCACGGGGAAACACGTGGCTTCACCATCCCTTGCCCCGTGGGGCCCATCAGCCATCCGAAACCCCGGAATCCCCAACCGGGTATTATCGGCGGTGTCCATCCAGTCATTCCCATGCAGTTGGTCGATCGTCTCTGTCACCGTCATTTGAGCGATCAGCCAATTGATTCTCTCCTCGCCTGAAAGCCCGGCTGGCGCCGACGCTATGAACGAGACCCAGTTGACGTTGACCCCGCCCGAGTCCATCGAGATGCGCATCACGTGCTGGCCTGCCGTCAGCGAGACGCGGCGGGCAAACACCGAGGTCCACTTCTGCCAGTCGCGGGTGCCCACGAAACTCATCGGCCCGGTCACGTCCGCGCCGTCGAACTCGACGTGGAGCGTCCCGCTGACCATCGCCGACGCCACCCGCACCTGGACGTCGTACTCGGCGGTTTCGGTGACGTCCACCGTGTACTCCAGCCATTCGCCCTCTTCGCCCCAGCCGACGTTGTAGCCACCACCCACGTCCGCCGTGGACTGGATGTCCACGTCATCACCGCGGTACTCGCCGCCCTCGTTGCCCGGCGTCGTGTCGTGGTAGGCCACGCCTTCACCGCCGACGTCATAGTCCTCCGCCTCGATCCTGCCGGGGATGGGATGGGAGTCTGGCCCCGGGTAGGGTTGCTGCTGAGCAGGGGCAAGCACAACGTGCACAACCGAGCAGGCACCTGCCGGGTCAGAAAGGAGCAGGGACGACAGCAACACAGCCAGGCCGACGGCCAATAAACCAGAGAGGAATATCCGCTTCATCCAACCCCTCCTTTGCCCCGAGGGACAAAACACCCGCCCCAATCTCAGCGGCGGGCGGGCAATCGCCCTACCGGTCAAAGCTAGGCCGCTCGTGCTGATCGGTGCCTCTTCCGGGTGAAGAACCACACCAGCACACAGCTCGTCAGAACTGGAATGCCAGCCATGCCGACGTCTTGCAGATACGACTGCCCACTCCATCGATCGGACGTGGCAGGAAGCACGTCGTCTGCCAGGCCACATACCCACGCTTCGCTGGCATAACAGGACCGTCGCGCCGGCGGGGGAGTCAGCAAGCGCATCCAAAGCTCCCGGATGACAAAAGGCTTGTTCACCAGGGTCTCCAGAGGCCAGGTCGCTACCGGTATCCTTTCGGGATCGAACGTGTCAACCATGACCATCGTGCCAAAGACGTAGGCCGCTTCAGCAGTCAGTCGCATCCACAGTCCAAAGCCAATCACAAAAGATACCATTCCGAGGATGCAGATCACCGCGATCCTGGTCACCAGGCTGCGCCGGCACAATCTCCGAACGGGTGAAAGCAATGCCAGCAGCGATACCAGCGCACCCACGAGGACCAGTACGACCACGACGATGATGAAAGGCCCAGGGTCTGACATTCGCATTCCCCCTATGCCCTGCACTCGAGATCAGTCTTCTACAGGGCGCTTGAAAGTGGCCCGATAGACTCTTGGCTCGACGATCCACTTTCCGAATCCAGCGAAAACCTGAAAACGCTCGGGATTCAGGCTGACAAGCTCCCACCCACGAGAGCCATACGCTTTGAGAATCGCCTGTAGTCCGACGAGTGGCGGATTCTCAGCGTACTCGACTACCCAGTTCTTGTGTTTCTTCCTGTCATAACTGATGCTGACCGTGAGGTGCTCCCATTTTCCCATCTATATTCCCCCTCCTCGAGTTCCCTGGACAGTATATCCCAGCCTGGCAGCGAAGGCAAGCCTTCGCCTTCTGATGGCGCTGCGGGCCAGGGGGTGCTATCGAGATGCTGTTGGTTTGTTCCAGATGTGAGGAGCGAGCCCCGCAGGCAGGAGTCCAGGTTTAGTCCTGGGGTCGTTTTCGGGCGGCACGGACAATACCAGAGCGGTGATGAAAGGGGCGTTTGGTTTGCCCCGCCTGCTTACCTGTGCTACAATGACAAAAGCCTCGGTGCTTTGGGCGAGCCCAAGGCGATGGGCACGGTGCTCTCACGCACCCGCGCGGCAGGTGATGCTCAAGCCCCCAAGACCTGGGACCCACTGGGGAAACAGCATGAGTGAGCAGACACAAACACCTGAAGATCTGTCACCCGAGGAATTGGAGCGAATCGTGGCGGACTTTGTCGCCCGCGACGGCCCTGGCCTGGGCGACCTGCCGGCCGACACGTTCTTTGCCCTGTGGGAACGATTCGAGGCCGAGCGTCGAGAGCAGGTCATCGAACTGGAGCAGGACATCATCGGGGGCGAGATCGTGCTCTCGGTCGCGCCCACCAGCCCGGACGTGGTGCAGGTCGAGCAGAACGAAATCCGACTTGAAGACGGCCGGCGCATCGTGTTGCGCCTGCGTCGCCCGCGCCAGCAGACTGCTGCCATGCAGTGACTGAGACCCTAAGGGTTTTCCGAAACCCTTAGGGTCTGGTTATCGTCAAGCCTGGTTTCTCACATCAGCCCCGGAAACGGAAACGCCCCCGGCCACATCAGCCGGGGGCGCTGCGCACCAACCCGCCGGTGTCTCAGAACGACTGGTGCTCCGTCCGGGCGATGATCTCGTCCTGGAGCGCCTGGCCCAGGTCGCAGAAGTAGTCGCTGTAGCCGGCCACGCGCACGATCAGGTCCCGGTACTCCTCGGGGTGCGCCTGCGCGGCGCGCAGCGTGGCGGCGTCGACGACGTTGAACTGGATGTGGTGGCCGTCCAGCCTGAAGAAGGTGCGGATCAGGTGGACCAGCTTGTCCAACCCCTCGTCGTCCTTGAGCAACTGCGGCGTGAACTTTTGGTTCAGGAGCGTGCCACCGGTGCGGGCGTGGTCCATCTTGGCCACCGATCTGAGCACCGCCGTCGGGCCGCGCCGGTCCGCCCCCTGCACCGGCGAGATGCCCTCGGAGAGCGGCTTCTCCGCCAACCGCCCGTCGGGCAGCGCGCCGATCACCGATCCAAAGTAGACGTGCGCCGTCGTCGGCAGCAGGTTGACGTGGTAGGTCCCGCCGCGGGTGTTCGGCCGGCCGTCGACGGCATCATAGTAGGCCTCGAACGCGTCCACCATCACGCCGTCGGCGTAGTCGTCGTCGTTGCCGTACTTGGGCGTCTTGTTCAACAGCATCTGGCGCAGGCGCTCGTGACCGGCAAAGTTGTCCTTGAGCGCGGCCAGCAGTTCCGCCATCGTCAGGCTCTTTTGGTTAAACACGTGGTACTTGACGGCCGTCATAGCATCGGTGATCGAGCCCACGCCCACCCCCTGGATGTAGGACGTGTCGTACCGCGCGCCGCCGTCGTGGTAGTCCTTGCCCTTGGCGATGCAGTCGCTGATCACCAGCGAGAGGAACGGCGCGGGCATGTATTGGGCGTACAGCCGCTCGACGACGTTGTTTCCGTGCACCTTGACGTCGATAAAGTGGCGCAGTTGCCTCCGGTACGCGTCGAACAACTCCTCAAAGGTCTCGAACTGGGTGGGGTCGCCCGTCTCCAACCCGATCCGCTTCCCCGTCCGGGGGTCGACGCCGTTGTGCAGCGTGATCTCGAACACCTTGGGCATGTTAAAGTAGCCGGTCAGGTTATAGTTCTCCTTCCCAAAGGCGCCGACCTCGACGCAGCCGCTGGAGCCACCGCTCCGCGCGTCGGCGACCGACTTGCCCATCCGGACCAGCTCGTGGACGACCAGGTCGGAGTTGAACGCCGAGGGCTGGCCAAAGCCTGTGCGGATGATGCGGGCGGCCCGCTTGACGAATCGATCCGGGCCCTTCTTGCTGACCTGGATGGAGGAGCTGGGCTGCAGCAGTCGCATCTCCTCGATCACGTCCAGGATCAGGTACGTGACCTCGTTGACTCCATCGGAGCCGTCTTCTCTCAGGCCGCCCGTGTTGATCTGGGCGAAATCGGTGTACGTGCCGCTCTCGGCTGCCGTGACCCCCACCTTGGGCGGGGCCGGCTGGTTGTTGAACTTTATCCAGAAGCACTGCAACAGTTCCTCGGCCTGTTCGCGGGTGAGCGTCCCCTCCTCCAGCCCCTGCTCGTAGAACGGGACCAGGTGCTGGTCCAAACGACCCGGGTTGAAGGCGTCCCACGGGTTCAGTTCCGTGGTCACGCCCAGGTGGACGAACCAGTAGTACTGCAGCGCCTCCCAGAAGTCGCGCGGCGCGTGCGCCGGCACGTGGGAACAGACCTCGGCGACGCGCTCCAGCTCCTGCTTCTGCCGGGGGTCGGCCTCCTGTTCCGCCATCTCGCGCGCCTTCTCCGCGTGCCGCTCGGCGAAGCGGATCAACGCGTCGGCGCAGATGCGCATGGCCTTGAGCTCCTCCTGTTTGGCGTAGGCCTGGGGGTCGTTCAGGTAGTCCAGCGATTGCAGGCTGCGCTCGATGTCCTGCTTGAAATCGAGGAACCCCTTGCGGTAGATCTTGTCGTCCAGGACGGTGTGACCGGGGGAGCGCTGCTCCATGAACTCGGTGAACACACCGGCCTCGTACGCGGCCTTCCACTCGCCGGTCATCTCCTGGAAGAGGATGTCGCGCATGGACCGGCCGCGCCAGAAGGGGATGATCGTCTCCTGGTACACCTGCCGGGCGTGATCGCTGACGGCGAACGAGATCTTTTCCCGCGAGTTAAGGATATCCAGATCCTCCAGGCTGTGGCAGCACAGCTCGGGGTAGGTGGGCGTCGCCTTGGGGGCCGGTCCTTTCTCGCCGACAATCAGCTCACCCTCGCCGATCCAGATCGTCTTGTGCTCCATCAGGTACTGGAAGGCCCGGGCGCGGCGCACGGGCGCGGACATCAGTTCCTGGTTCTGGCGGTAGAATTCGGTCAACAGCTCGGCCCGCTCGGTCGAGATGGTGGGCCGGGCGTCCAGGCTTTGCTGCCTGAGCCGGGCAACCCGTTCAGTCGTGGACATGGATTCAACCTCCTATTTTCACGTGTAAGCCAAATCCTCGCAGCACTTGTACAATCTCGGCCATCCTGCCATCCGAGGGAGGCCGCGCGTCGGGCAACTCGTAGACCTTGTGCAACCGATGGTACTTTTCCGTGCCCGCGTGGTGATAGGGCAACAGGTCCACACGCTGGAGGCTGGGGAGAGCGGCCGCGAACGTCCCGATTCGACGGACGTTCTCGTCGTCGTCGTTGATCCCCGGGATGACGGGCACCCGGACGACGACGTCGTGCCCCCGTCGCGACAGCGCCTGCAGGTTCCGCAGGATCAACTCATTGGACACGCCGGTGTATCCTCGATGCCCAGCCTCATCCATCAGCTTGAGGTCGTACAGAAACAGATCCACGTATTCCCGCACGCGATCCAGTGTCTCCCAGGGCGCGAAACCGCACGTGTCCAGCGCGGTGTGGATCTCTCTTTCCTGGCAGGCCCGCAGGAGCGCGAGCAAAAAGCCCGGCTGGAGCAGGGGCTCCCCACCGGAAAAGGTCACGCCCCCACCGGACTCGTCGTAGAAGGGGACGTCTCGCTCGATCTCCGCCACCACCTGGGCCACCGTCATCTCCCGGCCCACGATCTGGCGCGCTTCGGCGTAGCAGACCTCGGCACAGGCCCCGCAGGCCACGCACTTGGCAGCGTCGGTGGACATGACGCCAGAGTCCCGGGAGATCGCGCCCCGCGTGCAGGCGGACAGGCAGGCCTCGCACTGGATGCACCGGCTGGCCCGGACCATCAACTCCGGCCCCAGGGCCTGGCTCTCGGGATTGTGACACCACCAGCAGTGGAGGGGGCAGCCTTTGAAAAAGACCGTGGTGCGGATGCCCGGCCCGTCGTGGATCGAGAACTTTTTGATGTCGAAAACCGTCCCTGTGATCAAAACCGCCATCTTATCCTGGGCTGCCCTCAGCGTGAGTCTCGGTCACCGATCGAGGCCTGTCGCGTTTCATCCTGCTTCGCTATCCCTACCGTGCCGTCAGGTTCGATGACCAGGTGATCGCCCTCCTGTATGGCTTCAAAGTCCCCCTGAGATAGAACGACGATCGGCACGGTCTGGTGGTACATCTCGTCGGCCACGATCGCGCCCAGGGCCAGGATGGGGTCCACGTTCAGGTTGATGATCGCAGCCGGGGCTGTCCCGGCCTTGATGCTCTCCATCAACACGGCGCTGGCGGTGCTTGAACCCTTGCCCTGGGGGAAGACGAGGACCTTTCCGGTGACGATGGCCCCCGAGCGCTCGTGGCGGCGGTCGATGATCTCGCCGGTGCGCGGGTTCAACCCACCCCAGAGACTGAGCGATTGCCTGGATACGAGCGCGATCCCTTCCGCCGAACCCGCGACCACCGGCCGGCCGATCAACGTCTTCTCCACAGAGCCTCCTCCCGACGTACGACCCCCTGCGTCGCCGACCGGATGCAGTCGCGCAGGCTGCCGAAAGCGACCCGCACGCCCAGCTCTCCCGGCGCGTAATAGGCGCACTTGCCCGAGTTGGTCATGATGACCCTGGCAGCGGAGGAGATGATCGGCGACAGAAAGACGCAGGTGTCGAGGACGATCTCGACTCCAAAGTCCACGATCGTGGGCAGAGACTCGCTTCTCTGCAGGAGGCCGTATGAAGCCTGGCTGGTGAGCACGATCACCCTGACATCTGGATGCAGCGGGCGACCCATCGACTGGATGGCTCGTGCAAGCTGGCCGAATTCAGCGTACGAAAAGTGCGGGCAGCCCAGCACGACCGTATCCAGCCGGGTCCCCTCCTCCGCCGTGGACATATCGGACCGGGCGGCCATCAAATCGGAGAGGTACACGTCTACGATCTGCACTGGAGCACCCCCGTGAAAGGCATCCTCCAGTGTATGGGCCTCGGGGGTCACACCCACCGCGTGAAAGAGCGCCACCGCGCCAGAGGAGGCAGCGGCCGCACCCAATGCCTTGAGCTGATCGCTCGTCGCATCGGTGGGCAATCCTTCGATGACGGGGATTCGGTCCTGGGCCAGATGCCCGAGCAGATGGCCGAACACCGGGTAAAAAGCATCCCCGGTCAGCATGGCGGGCGCGATGTCCACCAGGCGCAGCAGCAACTGCCCCCTACGGTTCTGCTCCAGGTGCAGCCCGGACCGGGGCACCCGGCCCGCGATGGCGGCACAGATGTCGATGTAATCGCCGTACCGGTTGGTCCGCGCGCCGAGGACAGAGTTGGCGTAGGCGATGGCGTTCGACTCGCCCCAGGCGATCTGTTGGCCGAACCTGGGGGCCAGATACCCCTGGTAGGGCGCGCACGTCCACGTGGGGATGCAGCCCATGTCCGTGTACGCCCTGGCCAACCGGAGCGCCTTGCTGGCGAACTCTTCGGGTATGCCCAACTTGCCCCAGTTCTGGAGATCCAGCGGCACCACGTTCAGCGTCGTCGGGACGGAGACGTGTCCCCCCATCGCGGCCAGCGTCTCGGCGAACTCCAGGCCAGAGTCGGTGAGCAGGCTGCAGCCGTCGATGTGGGCCTGGCTCACGTCCATCATCTCTGTAGCGCCATAGACCTCGGCCATGCGCACCAGGATGGACATGGCCATCCTGGCCGCCTGCCCGTGCCGGCCCTCCAGCATCTGCTTGTCTTTCTCGCCAAGTTTTACGGCCATAGTGCCTCGTGTCCGCGATGTGTTCCTCGGGCAGATGAGACCTGGTGCGTGGTGCACATCACCCGTTCGCCCGCTTCGCTTTGTCTGCTCTGACCTGGAGATTATATAACCTGCGGCCAAGATGGGCAAACTACGCGCAACAAGGGGATTCGAAGCAGGCCGACATCATGGATTCACGCTGTAGAAAAAGCAGCGACTGGCTCCCTGGAGGGGAGCCAGTCGCACAGAAAGCTTGCTCGGAGCCCACGAATTTGGGTTACTCCACAAGCTGCTCACCCAATCGGAATGCGCGCGTACCAGCCTGGATGACTTGGGTCGTGGTAATGGTCATATGGCCCCTCTTGCCTGAAACGTTCGTGACAGCGCTTCAACGCTGAGGGTGAGAGCGTGACGCCCAGACCAGGGCCATCCGGTACAGCAAGCACGTTGTTCTTCGGTCTAAATGGTCCTTCCTCGATCACATCGTCGGTCTGCCAGCGGAACAAGGACTGGCTGGGTTGATGAATATGCTGGGTGGCGGCGGCGACGTGCAGGTACGCTGCACTTGCAATGCCAGCGTCGCCGCTGTAGAACCAAAGACCAAATCCCATTTCCTCACAGGCGGCGATAAAGTTGCACGTTCGGGAGATGCCACCCAGGGACGCCAGGTTCAGGACGAAATTGTCAGGTACGCCAAGCCGCACAGCCAGTTTCAGGTCGGGAACGTGGGTGGAGAAGGGAATAAAGCTGTGCTGGCGCAATTTCGCCATATCGTAGAAGGTGGCAACAGGGTCCTCAAAGTTGTCGATGTTCCACTGTTCGATCTCGGAAAGCATGTATCGGGCAGAGGTCAACGAAAATCCCATATTGGCATCCAGACGCAGCAGCGCATCATCACCAACCGCCTCGCGGATCTTTCTGACTACGTCGACCGTTGTTCTGGGGTCACCTGGGGGGCATTTCCCCTCAAAGAAGGTGGACCCGTGGAGATCTCGCATTCGGGCGCAATAGGTAGCGACCTCTACGGGCGTCGATTCGCCGCCCACGCCTCCTTTTTCCTGCCGGAACGCAAAGTATTCAGTGAAAGGTATTTCTTTGCGAACGGTCCCACCTAGCAGTTTGTACAGTGGCTGCTGCCATGCTTTCCCGCGCAAATCCCACAGGGCCATTTCTATAGCTCCGAAAGCCCTAAGAGCGGACGTGTCAGCCGTATTGGAGTCGATCTTGGTCTCGGGAACGCACAGACGTTCACAAGCCTTGATGTCAAAGGCATCAGTCCCGATGAGCTTGGGTGTCAGCAAGTCAGTGATGATCGACGTGCAACTCAGGGATGGTGCCTCTCCAAGGCCCACCAATCCCTCGTCTGTCATCACTTCCACGATCACCTTTGTGGTTCCAGGGTACGTGCCCACAGACCAGAAGAACGGGACCTCCAGCGGAATATTGACCGGTGTAGCTCTAATCGCAGTGATTCTCATTGGCTAACCTTCCTTTCCTGTCTTGTCTTTCTGATGAGCGCTACCGTTCTTCGCAAGAGCCCCACCAGGCCATCGGGGAAGGCAAGCATCACCGCGATCAACAGCAGGCCATAGATGACCAGGCGAAGCTCCATCAGAGATTTTAGGTATTCGAAGAGGGGGATGAATATGAAGGAGGCCAATACCCCCCCCCACAACGTCCCCCTTCCGCCGATGTAAGACAGAGCCAGGACCTCCACAGTCTTATCCGTCGACATAACATCCGGGGTCAGGACACCGACGAAATGGGCATAGAAACCTCCAAGCAGTCCAGCAAAGGCACACGCAAGGGTGAAGTTGAGTACCCGATATTTGGTGGGGTTTACGCCGGAGGACTGAGCGGCCTCGATGTCCTGCCCAATAGCTCTAAACGCCAATCCAATGTTGGAATGGATCACCACTCGCAGGACAAAGTAGATCACAACCATCATCGCCAGCAAGACATAGTAGTAGGTGGGTTTGCTGCCCGCGCTTGCCAAAAGAGGGACGTTCAAGCCCCAGTGTCCCCTGGTCAGGTCTACCTCGACCGCCGTAAGCGCCATCAGCGCAAGCCCCAAGAACCAGGTCATCACGGCGGCATATATTCCCCTCAGCCGTAGGGTCAGGACACCCGTGAGAAAGCCCAGCATGCCTGCGGTAATCACCCCTCCGAGCATGCCCAGCCACGGGCTTAGACCCAGTCCGGTGACCAACAGTGCGGAGGTATAGCCGCCGAGGCCGACGAAGGCCGCAAACCCAAAGTTGACGATGTTGATAAAGCCCGTTGTAAAGTCGAAAACGATCGTCTGGGCACCAAAGAGCAAACTTACCACCATCAGATGGAGGATGTACTGATCCCTAATCACTAACGGTGCGAGGATCAACACGACCAGGACCGCTACATTGGCCGGGGGAATACCCCAGGACCGTAACTTGGCTAACACGCTGTTCTTTGCCCCGATTGTCAGAATACGCTCCAGCTTGTTCATGGCTGCTCTACCTCTCCAATCTGCCCTTCACTTCGGTGGTGCCAAAGAGTCCAGAGGGCTTGAACAAAAGGATCAGGATGAGCACAGACAAGCTCACCACATCCTGCCACCCGCCCCCAAGGAAGTAATAAGTCACGGTCTCCAATATGCCGACCATGAAACCACCGACGATGGATCCACCAACGTTTCCCAGGCCAACCAGCATCACGACAAACCACGATTTATTGTTGGGCGTCATTCCCATGCTTGGGTAGGCTGGCAGAATAGAGAGCATGGCTGCCCCAGCGAGACCAGCCAGCATACTGCTCAGCGCAAATGTGATGCTCTGTATCCTGTCCAGGTCGATACCGACCAGTAGCGCGCCGGTTTCATTCTGGGATACCGCGCGCATAGCCCGGCCAAACTCGGTTCTCCGCAAGATCAGCCAGAAGATGACGATGGCGGCGATAGAGATCACAAAAGCAATGGCCCGATCGTAAGCCAGGCTCACGCCTGGCAGGATCCTTATCGAGTCCTCCCAGTACTGGGAAATTCCTCGGAACTGGGCTCCCCAGATGGCCTGAGCGCCGTTCTTGAGCACAAACGACAGGCCTACCGTAACCAGGAAACTGTTCATCAGCCAGTCTCCCTTGGAACCCTTTCGCAACGGGTAAAACAGGCCCTTCTCAATCAACATCCCAGCGACGAAGCTTGTGATTCCTGCCGCCACAATGGCCAGGATTGGGCTGAACCCGAACACCGCATAAGCAAAGTAGGCCGCATAGGCACCGATGGCGTAGATCTCACCGTGGGCGAAGTGGGCGATATTCATCACGCCAAACACCAGAGCCAGCCCGAGCGCCATCAAGGCATACAGCCCTCCCCTCACGAGCCCGGTAACCGCCAGGGCCAAAAGACCTGTCAGATCCATGGATCTTTACTCCTTTCTGAGCAGCCACCCGTCCTACCTATATGCCCAGGTAAGCACTCTTGACGTGTTCATCCTGCAACAATTCTGCACCTGCACCTTGCAGCACAATGCGGCCTTGCTCCAGGACATAGCTTCGTTCTGTCATCTGAAGCGCCGTGCCGACATTTTGCTCGACGAGCAAGATGGTGACACCCTTTTGGTGCAACGCCTGCAGCGCCTCGAAGACGGATTCTACCAGCAAAGGCGCCAGCCCTAGAGAAGGCTCGTCGACCAAGAGCACTTTGGGGTCCGACACCAGGCCACGCGCCAATGCCAGCATCTTGCGTTCTCCACCGCTCAAGGTGCCTGCCAATTGCTTTTGTCTCTCCGCCAACCTGGGGAAAAGGTCAAGCACGAAATCCATAGAGGAGGCCAACTTATCCTTGTCGCGAATACCATATGCGCCCAGCAGGAGGTTTTCGCGAACCGACATCTGTTCAAACAGGTCGAGATCCTCCGTGACAAAGCTGAGCCCCATCTGGCTGATTCTATTGGCCGGCAGGCCGCCGATTGGCTTTCCCATAAACTCTACCTCACCTGCCATAGGTTTGATCAATCCAGCGATCGTTCTCAAGGTAGTCGTCTTGCCGGCTCCATTGGGTCCAACGAGCGTGACAAACTCCCCCTGCGCGACATGCAGCGATATACCCCACAGCACCTGCAGGTGGCCGTAACGTGCCTCGATATCCCTTACCTCAAGCATCCCTGTCTTCCCTCCCACGACTATTGGAGATATTTCTTTCCCAGGTAGACATCGATTACCTGCCGGTCGCTCGCGATCTGATCGGGTGTGTCCTCTGCAATCTTTTTGCCGTGGTGGAGCACTGCGATCCTGTCGCTGATTCCCATGATCATCTTTAGCAGATGCTCTACCGCGATGATGGTGATCCCTTGATTCCTTATCTTCCGAATGAGGGATATCAGATCCATCAACTCCGAAGGTGTCAGGCCGGCGCCCAGTTCGTCCAACAACAGCAGCCGGGGCCTGGTGGCCAATGCTCTGGCCAGGTCCAGGCGTTTCAGTTGAACTGTGTTGAGGTCCTCGGCCAACGTGTTTATGGCCACAGGAAACTCTACGAATTCGAGCATTTCCTTCGACAATGGGCGCGGGTCTTTGACCGCCGCCGGGGTGCCGAAGGCAGCGGCGACCATGACGTTCTCAAGGGTGGTCATCTTTGGAAAGGGGCGACTGATCTGATAGGTCCTGGCCATCCCTTTCCGGCAGATTCGATACGGTCTCAGCCCCGTTATCCTTGCATCGGCGAGCCTGACCGTGCCATTGTCCGGCTTATAGGTGCCAGCGATGACGTTAAGCAGGGTCGTCTTGCCTGCACCATTTGGCCCGATCAGCCCAAATATCTCCCCTTCCCGCACGGCCAGGGATACGTCGTCGACTGCCACCAAGCCACCAAACTTCTTTGTTACGTGTTCTACCTCAAGCATCATAGGACATCCGCCTTTGGATTGGGGACGGGGGTGGCGGCGGGAAAGTGCATTTCCCGCCGCCATCTCCATTGAACTTTACTGCATGTAAGGAGGTATCCGAAGATCCGCGGTCTTCCAGACGTCTGGCCAGATCACGTTGCCTTCCCCGCTAAAGTACTGGATGACAGGGAAGATAAAGTCGCCCTGGCCCACCACTGGGTCAGGAACACTCTCCGCCGTGTAGATGTACCGTTCCATGACGATAGCGCCATCATCCCGCGTATAGGTGAGCTTGCCCGTCCACAGTTCTTCCTGCCCAACCTTGTAGAGGGTCTCCCTGCTCAGCTCTCCGTGCTCATCGTACGCTCGCTGGGCGATCTTGATGAAGAAATTGGTCATGTCGTATGACAGCCCGCCTGCGGATGGGCTCGGCACGAAACCCCATCTTTCCTCAAACTCATCCCTGAATGCTTTTGCCTCTTCGGTGGTCCACTGGGGTATCTGGTCCAGCACGTAATCCGAGGCATCACCGCAGAGCTCGTACCATTCGCCGATCCATCCCAGGCCATCCATCACGATAAAGCTCTCCAGTTCGACCTCTCGCGCCTGCTTGACCAGTGACTCCGTGGAGGGGGAGTTGGCTGTCCCTGCCAGCAGAACCACGTTCTGGTTCTTCAGCCTGTTCAACAACGGGTAGAACTCGGTCTCGCCACGAACAAAGTAGTCCTCGCTGACGATCGTCCACCCTGCGTCCTCGAGCTGAGACTGGATCCCGGCACCAAAGCTGCGGCCCCAATCCGTATCCTCTCCAAAGATGGCCGCGTTTTTCTCCGCCAGGTTCCATTCTCCCGACTCGATGGCATCCTCGAGAGCCACGACGTAGGCTGAGCTCAATTTCACCGGGCTCGGCCAGGTCTTGCCCATCCAGTAGCTGTATCTCTCGGGATCCTTCTCGTACTTTTCGTTGACGACCTCCGTGGCCCCAAAGCCGAAGAAATGGGGTATCTTGTGGTTAGCTACGACCTCCATGGCCGCAACCGATACCGAGCTCTGCCAGTTGAGGATGCCAGCGTCAATGTTGCTCTTCAGAGCTGCCTCCTCATAGGCTCGGGTTGCCTTTTCCGGATCTCCCTCAGAGTCGACCCAGACAAGCTCGATCTTGTAGTCGCCAATCTTGTAATCGATGGCCTCGAAAGCCATGGTCACGGCGCCTTTGAACTCCTCGCCGACCCTGGCGTTCTTTCCTGTGTAGGGGCCAAGGACACCCAACTTGAGCACCTTATCCCCGGAAGTCCCCTGCCCTGACGGAGACGCTGGTGAGCATGCAGCCACCAGAACCAAAGCCACCACGACAAAGGCCAAGCTGATGCGTTTCATTTTCACTTCCTCCTAGGTAGTCTTATGTTTTCAACTCACTGCTGGTCGCTCCGTGCCCAGGGTGCACTCCACGATGGTAAGGGAGCCCACCCCTTGACCTGGACGCAGAGCACGTGCCGTACGTCAATGTTTGTTGGGCTCGTGCACCTCCCTTACTTTTACCTAGCCACAAAGTAGGGTGAAATAGACCTGACCATCCGGCGACTTGACTCACTCCCCACGAAACGCTGGCTCGATGCTCCTCATGTGGTCAAGGGCGGCCTGTCGAGCTCGTTCTGGATCGTGTCGTGTGATCGCGTCAGCGATCGCTCTCTGAAGGCGAATGGCATCTTCCTTTATGTGTGGAAGCTTGACCAGATCGGAGAGGACATCCACGAGCAGCCTGCGCGAAACGTGGTAGAACGTTTCGAGCAGAGCGTTGTCTCCAGCTTTGGCCACCGCCAGGTGGAACTCCCAATCCGCCTCGACGAATTCCCCATCCTCTTCCACCGTCGCTTCCATGGCCTCAAGGGCATTCCAGATTCGCTCGACATCCTCGGGAGATGCTCTCCGGGCCGCAAATTCAGTCAGTGCGACTTCGGTGACCAGGCGGGCTTCATAAAGCATCTGAGCGTCAAGCGTACCTAGCTGGGCCTTGACTGCAGCAGGATGGATCGGGCTGTCGAGTCCATCAGGCCGGACCCACGTCCCTTTCCCTGGACGGGAATTCACCAATCCCACCGCAGTCAAGGCCTGGATTGCCTCGTGGACGGTGGACAACCCCACGTCAAATCGTGCGGCCAATTCCTTGCGGGAGGGCAAGAACTCACCTGGCTGTACCGCACCCGTCAAGATCATCTGGCGGATTCTCTCAGCGGTATCATCCACCAAGGTGTTTCTTTGAGCGACGCCCTTCCGCATGTACATGGCCAGTCCTTAGCTGTTCTTCAGGACGTACTCAATCTCTGCGCGCACGTTATCGTCGAGGGGCTCCGGCTGATGCTCCTCGATGATGGAGACCGTCTTTTCCCGCAATATCTCGCCCAACCACTTGCCGCCCTTGTTGGCCCATGCCTCACCCCCCAGCCGGCTAAACAGCTTGGGCCGCCACATATCACGGCAGTGACGCACAGTATGGTTGGTCGCCAGAAAGTTGCCATCCGGCCCCACCTCGTGGATGATATCCAAGGCGATGCCATCCTCGTCCAGAGAGAAGCCGGCCATAAAATGGCGGAGCATCGAGATGATTTCGTCGCACAGGACGATTAACTCGGGTGAAGTCGTCTTACCGCTCTCTGCGTAGCCGATGTCGTGTGTCAGGTTATTGCCGGCCAGCAGCGCCGCCATGATAGAGAAAGTGGCCTCGGCGGCTGCTTGCTCGTCCACTACACAACTGTTCACATCGCCAGCGTAACCCCACGTGGGCAGCCCATAGAAGCGCCCCATCTCGGCTACAGCCACTCGGGCCAGCACAAACTCGGGCGATGTGTATACACTGATGGTTGTCCGCATATCCAACTGGTGCATCCCGCTGCCGTAAACCCATGGTGCACCGGCCCGTTTGAGCTGGTGCATCACCAGGCCGGAAAGTATCTCTGCATTGGCCATCACCAAAGCGCCACCCAGCGTCACCGTCGCGGTTCCCCCCTGGACAGGCGCAGGAGAATGCACGATAGGCAGATTCTGTTCGGCCATGTAGAGCACCTTCCCGACAGCCGTCTCGGAATGTCTCAGCGGTGACGAAGGTTCGGAGTAGAGCAGCAACGAGGGGTTGAGTTGCAACTGCTCTATGCCGCCCGCTGCCGCGGCCGCCATGGCGACGATAGCCTCACAATCGGCGCGGTCGTCACACACAAAGACGATTGGCTTGGTCGTATGCTCTAGCATCAGCGCGAACTGCTCACGGTAGGGATGCTTCCCGATGACACCCATGGACATGCAGAACTGCATCTCCGGCAAAGCATCCGTCACGTGGATGCAGTCGATCACGTCGGCAGCAGTGAATGGCCGGCGCTCCCCGGTTCTGGGATCCAGATAGGTCAGACAGTCGGATCCTGTGCCAAAGCAGACCTCACGTCCTTCCAGCGGTGCAATCACTTTGTCGCTTCCTCGCTTGCACAGGGGAATGCGCGAGGGGGCTTGGGCCAGCGCCCATTCCACGAGCCCAGGCTGGAAGCGGACCAGGTTGCCATCGATAGTCACAGCATCAGTCTCGCGCAGCAGGTCGAGTGCCTCGTCGTGGTAAATCCGCACCCCCGTGCGCCGCAAGACCTCCAGCGACGCCCGGTGGATGGTCTCACATTGCTCACGGGTCAACATTCCAAACCGTGGAACAGCAGTCATATTCTCCAAGATCATGCGATCATCTCCTCATCGAATCGGACCAGGTTGTGCGTTCTTGGTTCTCACCTATGCCGTCAGGCTTCTAGCGACATCCACGGCCGTGGCTGCGTCGGGTGCGTAGGCATCAGCTCCGATCTCATCAGCAAAGGCCGCCGTCACCGGCGCGCCGCCGATCATGATCTTGACAGAGTCACGCAACCCGGACTCCTGCAATGCCTCAATGGTGGTCTTCATGTTGACCATCGTCGTGGTCAGCAGGGCGCTCATCCCGACGATCTTGGGCTGTTGTTCGCGCACAGCGTCCACAAAGACCTCTGGCTTCACGTCCGTCCCCAGGTCGACGGTTTCAAAGCCGGCACCCTCCAGCATCATCTTGACCAGGTTCTTACCGATGTCGTGCAGGTCACCCTCCACTGTGCCGATGACGCACTTGCCCGCGCTGGATGCATCGCTCTCTGCTAACAGCGGTCGCAGGATCTTCATCCCTGCAGCCATCGCTCGGGCTGCGATGAGCACCTCGGGAACGAAGAGGTCACCTGCTTTAAAGTCCTTGCCGACTTCGTCCATACCGGCGATCAGGCCACCGGACAGGACATCCTGTGGGTCCATTCCCTGGCCCAGCGCTTTCTGGACTGATTCAACGACCCCTTCCTCGTCGCCATCGTACAGGCTTGAAGCCATTCTTTGCAGAATATCTGCCATCTATGAGCCCCCTAGATCATTCGTGTTTTGATCTTACGCAGTATCTTGCTCTATCTTCATCGAAGGCATCCCGCTGGCGCCGACTGCGAGGGGCACAGCCTATAATCCGAATGTCAGATATTCTTAAGTTAGGCTACTTCAGATTATAATAGATTTATAGCCCCGCGTCAAGTGCCAGTCGTCAGGCTTGACACAGGAGGAAAGACATGCTATATTCTCACAAGCTCAGAATTTCTGTCTTTCCGAAGACACCGGCGTACCTCCGTACAAAAGGTTACCCCGCTACCTAGACTCAAGGGTAACAATGCACCTGCTGTCAGTGAGGACCCAATGAGCGCTCACATCCGCACAAGCACCCTGGTGGACCATGTGGTCGATGAACTCCGAGAGATGATTCTGACGGGGGAGATCCAGCCGGGAAAGTTCCTGCCTACGCGCAAAGATCTAGCCACCCAGTTCGGGGTGGGGCTCTCGACAGTTCACGAAGCCATCCAAGCCCTGGCCGCAGTGGGGATGCTGGACTCGCGTCCGGGGAAAGGGACCTGGGTGCGGGACGATGCCTTGGACATGCTGATCCATCCCACTGTGGTCAAGACCCGGCTGGGCGAGCTACGCGCCCGGGAGCTCTACGAGGCTCGCTCGGTGGTCGAGGTCGGCTTGACGGAACTGGCCGCTCAGCGGGCAACACCTGAAGAAGTTGAGCGAATTTGGGGCATCCTGAAGGCTATGGAAGCGACGGTGGAGGATGACGAGGCCTTCGTCAAAGCGGATCTGGAATTCCACCTGGCAGTGGCCAGGGCTGGTCACAATGACCTGCTCGAGGAATTCTATCACTTGATTCGCCGGTTGCTCCTGGATGTCCTCTCTGATTTAGTCAAGCTTCCGCACGTAAAAGAGGAGGGCATTCGCCTTCAACGGGCGATTGCGGAGGCCATCGAGAAGCACGACCCCCAAAAAGCACGACAGGCCACCATCGAGCACATGGCTTCCGTCATTCATACGCTTGACACGTTGGAGTAGCCACGGAAGCCGCCTGGGGACTATCTTTATCCGACGAACAACAGTGCGCCATTGCGTCGGCTGCGTTCGATTTGCTGGAGATGGTCGACTTCCTTGATCTGCCGCACATTCCCCACATCTCCCATGCCACCGTCACGGCCGGCGGCCAGGTGCGCGCGGGAATCCGCTGCCCGGATGGGGAAATCGACTGAGACGGCGGTTGGCTGGTCAATATACCATACACTGATCTAAACAGGAGGCTTGTTCATGGAAGGCAATTACACCGCACGGCAGACCCCACAATTCAGGATGTTCTCCGAGAGCCAGTTGGACGAGTTTCATAGGGCTTCCCTGGAGATCTTGCGTCGAACGGGGGTAAATGTGCTAGAAGAGGAAGCCAGGGAACTCTTGAAGAAGGCAGGTGCACAGGTAGACGGGGTCAGGGTAAGAATTCCGCCTCACCTGGTCGAGTGGGCGGTACGGACCGCGCCCTCGCAGATCACGCTGTGCGACAGCCGGGACGGCAAACCCCGTGTCCAGTTGGCGGGTTACAAAGGATATTATGGCACCGGCTCCGATACCGTGCGTGTCATAGACCCTTACACCGGTGAGAGACGGCCGGCGGTCAAGGCGGACGTCGCCAACGTGGCCAAGCTGTGCGACTGCCTGCCGAACATCGACTTTGTGATGTCGATGGGCATCGCCCACGACGTAACAGCGTCTATCTCGGACCTGCACCACTTTGAGGCCATGGTGCATAACACCAGAAAGCCGCTCGTCTGCACGGCCTGGAGCCTGGACAACCTCAAGGACATCGTGGAGATGGCGGAGGTGGTGGCCGGAGGACCAGACGCGCTGCGCCAGAACCCCTTCCTGGTCGTGTATTGCGAGCCAATCTCCCCCCTGCAGATCCCTCCGGAACCGGTACAAAAGCTCCTGTACCTGGCGGAGAAAGGCTTGCCTGCGATCTGGACGCCCGGCCAGACGGGGGGAGCCACCAGCCCGGTGACCGTGGCCGGCGCTCTGGCTCAGGGAAATGCCGAATCCTTGATTGGAGTCGTGCTGGCACAACTCAAGCGTGAAGGTGCACCTGTCGTCTACGGCCACAGCAGGCTGCACATGGATATGCGCGCGGCGTTGTGTTCCTACGGGGCACCAGAGTTCATGCTGGGTATGATCGGTTGTCACGAACTGGCTCATTACTACGACTTGCCGGTCTGGAGCTATGGCGCGTGCTCGGATGCCAAGACCTTTGATCAGCAGGCGGGCTTTGTGGGTGCGTTGTGGACACTCGTATGTGCCCTGAGTGGTGGCAATCTGATGCACGACGTCGGCTACCTGGAAGCAGGCCTGACGTCTTCACTGGAGTACATCGTAGCCAGCGACGAACTCATCGGGATGGTGAAGCGGCTGATGGGGGGGGTAGAGGTGAGCGAAGAGACGCTGGCTGTGGACGTGATTGACCAGGTGGGCCCGGGTGGGCAATTCCTGACGGACGATCACACCCTCCGTCACTTTAGGGAGGATTGGGTGCCGCAGTTGTTCGACCGGGGCACCTACGATACCTGGGCAGCGCAGGGGAGCAAGACGTTGGGTCAGAGAGCGAACGATCGAGTGAGGGAGATATTGGAGACGCACGTTCCCGAGCCGTTGCCAGAAGAAGTGAAGGCAAAGCTCTCAGCCACCATCGAGCGGGCCGAGCGGAGAGCGTCGAAAGGGTCAGCGTGACCAGTGCCCGGCCCCTGTGGGTGGGAGCATAACTAAAGGATCTTGACGGGTTTACCCTGCAAACCGTAATGAAATCAGCCGATCCCGTGCGTCGGGATCGGCTGATTTCTCACTGTGAGCAGCATTCAAAAGGTTCTTACGTTGCACAGCTCCGCGAGCTTGGCGTTCACTGCATCGTCAATCGCCGGCGGCCGGTGCGACTGCACCAGTTGCCGGGCATATTCACGCGCGCGCGTCTCATAGTCCCTGGCCCCGCTGGCGGTCCAGGTGTCGTACCCGTCGCGGTCTGTGACGTATGGCTTCCAGATCATGCGGCGCAGGTGCTTGAGCGTGTGGCCGTGGTCCAGGAACTGCTTGCCAGGTCCCACCTCAGAGATGGCCTCCAGTGCCAGCGTCTCCTCCGACACCTCCAGCCCGGCGATAAAATGCTTTACCCAGCGGATCTGTTCAGCACCGAGCACGATGCTCTCCAGGCTCCCGGTCAGGCCCGAGTCGAGGTATCCCACGTCGTGGATCAGGTTGGTGCCAGCCATGGCCGCCACCAGCAGGCTGACAGCGTACTCCCCGCCCGCCTGCGCGTCGACCAGCTTGCTGTCGGTAGCGCCGCCGGTGCCGAAAACCGGGAGGCCGTAATAGCGCGACAGCTCGGCCATGACCAGATCGTTCAGCCGCCACTCGGGTGAGCCATAGGGAAAGAGCATCGTGTGCATGTCCAGTTGGCTGACGCAAGCGCCAAAGATGAACGGTGCGCCTGGATGCTGGACCTGGTGCATCACCAGCCCGGCCAACGACTCGGCGGCCGCCAGCGCCAGTGATCCGGCCAGCGTGAGTGGCCCGCTGGCGCCGGGCATGATCGTCGGGATGTAGATCAGCGGGATCTCGTGGTCGGCGCAAAAGACGAGTCTGTCGACCGCCAGGAGATCGTGCTGCAGGGGGGAGACAAACTGTCCGTACATGATATAGTTCGGGCGCTGCCGAAAGGCCTCATCCCCCCCGGCGATGACGCAGGCCATCTCGTGCATGCGCTCAAACACGTCCAGCCCGGAGAAGCTGGTCATGATGATCGGCTTGACCGTGTTGCGCAAAAGGGCATAGTACTGCTGCGGCTCGACGTCTTCTTCGGGGACATCCTTGGGCAAGGCGAAGGACATCACAAAGTCCATCTCGTCCAGCGCGTCGCACAGCCGGGCTGCCCGCGCTGCGTCTTCCAACACAGATTCCCGCCGCTCCATCGTCTCGACGTCGCGGGTGTAGACCAGGTCCGACCCGGTGCCAAAGTAGATCTGGTGTGGTCCCAGCGGCATCACGGGCTCGCCCAGCCGGTTATGAATGACGATATCGCGTTTGGCCGTGCTGAGCGCCCGTTCCACCATCCCCTTCGGGATGTAGACGTGCGGGCTTTCGCCCAGTTTGGCCCCAGCGCTGGCCAGCCTGCGCCGCATCTCTGGGTGATGCACGTTCAGGCCGGTCGTTTCGAGAATCGTCGTTGCAGCGTCGTGCAGTTGCTCGATGTTGGCCTGGCTCATCAGCGCCAGGCTTGGTGACCAGATCGGAGAGTGATTCATCCATAGCCTCCTGTCGCGCCCACGTTGCTCATCCGCTCTTTAGGATGTAGTCGATCTCCTCACGCACGCTATCGGGCAAAGGCTCCGGCTGATGTTCATCCAGGATAGCGACCGTCTTCTCCCGCAAGATCTCATCCAGTCGCTTGCTGCCCGCCCCGGCCCACGCCTCGCCCCCCAGCCGGCTGAACAACGCCGGCCGCCACATGTGGCGAAAGTGTTGCAGCGTATGCTTTGTGGACAAAAAGTCGCCGTCAGGGCCTACCTGGTGGATGACGTCCATCGCCATGGACTCGTCGTCGAACGAGATGCCCGCCATAAAGTGACGCAGCATCGAGATAATCTCGTCGCACAGGACGATCATCTCCGGTGATGTGGTCTTGCCACTCTCCAGATAGCCGACGTCGTGGGTCAGGTTGTTGCCAGCCAACAGCGCTGCCATGATCGAGAAAGTGCCCTCAGTGGCCGCTTGTTCATCCACGACGCAGCTATTGGCGTCACCCGCGTATCCCCAGGTGGGCATCTCGTAGAAGCGCCCCATCTCGGCTACCGCAACCCGGGCCAGCACGAAATCGGGCGAGGTGTACACGCTGATGGTCGTCTTCATATCCAGTTGGTGCATCCCGCAGCCGTAGACCATCGGCGCACCAGCCCGCTTGAGCTGGTGGAAGACCAGCCCGGAAAGCATCTCTGCGTTGGCCATGGCCAGCGCGCCCCCCAACGTCACCGGCGCGGTGCCGCCCTGCACCGGCGCTGGCGAATGCACGATGGGCAGATTCTGCTCGGCCATGTAGAGCACCTTCCCGATGGCCGTCTCCGAGTGCCGCAGCGGCGATGAAGGTTCGCTGTAGAGGAGCAGGGAGGGGTTGATTCGCAACTGCTCTACGCCCCCCGCCGCCGCAGACGCCATGGCGACGATGGCTTGACAGTCAGCACGATCGTCGCATACAAAGACGATCGGCTTGGTCGTGTGCTCCAGCATCATGGCGAACTGGGCACGATAGGGATTGGACCCCACGTCGGACGGGATGCCCATGGACATGCAGAACTGCATCTCTGGCATAGCATCCACGGTGTGGACACAGTCAATCACGTCGGCGCTGGTAAAGGGCCGGCGCTCCCCGGTGCGGGGGTCCAGGTAGGTGAGACAGTCAGATCCGGTGCCGAACGAGACGATCCGCCCTTCCAACGGAGCGATCACCTCATCGCTTCCCCGCCGGCAGAGCGGGATGCGCGAGGGAGCCTGTGCCAGCGCCCACTCGACCAGCCCGGGTTGGAGACGGACCCGGTTACCGTCGATCAACACCGCGTCGGTCTGGCGCAGGAGGTCCAGCGCCTCGTCGTGGTAGACCCGCACCCCCGTGCGCCGCAGAATCTCCAGCGACGCCCGGTGAATGCTCTCACACTGTTCGCGGCTCAGCATTCCAAACTGCGGAACAGCGACGTTGTCTGAAATCATGTGATAACCCCTTAATAGTGTTCGAAATCAACGGACATTGTTCTCAAACCAAGAGTTGCATTTCTCCTACGTGTCGCACTCGCAGGCCCCAGCCACCACCTCGATCATCACCCTCGCCCTCAGCGGCAACGCTGCCACCTCCACCGCAGAGCGAGCTGGGGGTTCCTCGGGGAAGAACTCGGCGTAGACCTTATTCATCTGCGAGAACTCCCCAATGTCCTGTAGAAACACGGTCGTCTTGACCACGCATTGCAGGCAGGATCCGGCTTCCTCCAGGATCGCGCTGAGGTTCTCCAGTATCTGGCAGGTTTGGGTTTCGATGTCTGGCCCGGCGAAGTCTTTTGTGCCCGGGACGATGCCCACTTGGGCGGAGTAGATCATATCCCCAACGCGAACGCCCTGGGAGTATGGGCCCACGGCAGCGGGGGCTTTGGTTGTGATGATGATTTTCTTGCTCACCTTCGTTTACTCCTGAAGGATAGTCCCACTGTGGTCCATCTAGCGTGGGGACGAGTCATTTGTCCCTGAAGACAGAAGATGTCCTTCCGAGAGCTTTATTCTTCCCCGGCCAAGGCAGCACCGAGCACATCGGCTGCCGCCGCAGATGCCTCGTAATACTTGATGGCCCGCTGTGCTATCTTCTTGATCTCATCGTCTATGTTGGCGAAATCGAGCTCCTGAACTGGATCGAGCCATCGATGCTCTCGAACGGCCTCGTCGTAGACGTATGTGGGGTCAAGACCGACGGCCTTCTTCCAATCGATAGCGTCTACCTCACTTCGAACTAACTCCAATGCGTGGTCTGTGATATACAGATCCATAATGTGCAGGCCGACCAGATACTTTACCGGCCAGTCATGCACCTGTAAGAGGATGCCGATATGGTGGTTATACATATCCATTCCAGAGAATCCAAAGGCCACCCAGTCGAGAGGGACGTCCTCGCCCATCTCGGGGAACTTTGCCATAACTCTGGCCTTGTCCCGCGGCCCGACAACAGGATCGATTTTGGGGTATTTCGGTCGAAGCACCGTTTCTACCCGTTCTGCAATCAACTCATAGATTTTGGGAAAGACCTGCTCGTAAGCCTTCTTGCCTTCGATGTAGCCTTTGATCAGGTCTGGCCTGACCGGTCCAATCTGTTCCACGTTTCTGCCTCCCGCGTGTTCTTTCAAGCCCAAACTTCCTCAAACAGCCTCAGCCAATTCCCTCCCATGATCTTTTTGACGTCAGGTTCGGCGTAGCCTTGAGCTAGCAGAGCTCGAGTGAGATTCGGGAAATCGGAGGTTGACTGAATGCCCTCTGGATTAACGATAGGATACTCCAACTCCATACATTGCCCTCTCTTACTCTTACCCGTCAGCCAGTACTCAAACACTTCTTGAGGCTGCCCCTCCGTGAAGTCAGTGCCGATGGCCACGTGATCGATCCCCACCAAATCCACCAGGTAGTCGATCTCATCGACCACATCTTCGATAGTCGCCTCGGACCCAGCCGCCAGGAAGGGAGGAAATATGTTGGCTCCAATGACACCACCTTTACTGACCAGAGCCTTGATCTGTTCATCAGTCTTGTTACGGGGGTGATCACAGAGGGACCGAGGGTTGGCGTGGGTGAAAGCTACGGGCTTCTTTGATGCTTCGATAGCCTCCATCGTCGTCGTGTAGCCCACGTGGGACAGGTCTATCAGAATGCCTAAGCGGTTCATTTCCTCGATGACCTCCAAGCCGAACTGGCTCAGGCCACAATCAGTCCGCTCCAGGCATCCGTCGCCCACGTAATTGCGCTCCATGTAGGTGAGCTGGATTACCCTGATGCCAAGCTCCTTGAAGATGGACAACAAGTAGAGATCATCCTCGATGGGGGATGTATTCTGGAAGCCGAGGATGATGCCCACCTTCCCCACCTCTTTGGCTCGTCTGATGTCCTCCACTGTCCTTACGGGCATGATCAGAGAATCGTACTGCTCGAACATCCTGTACCACCCAGCGATTTTGCTGATGGTCGCCCGGAAGCCGTCCAAAACAGCGACGGTCGCGTTAACAGCCGTCAGCCCCCCCGCCCGGAGATTGAGGAACGCTTCCTCGCCAAAGCGGCTGATTTCCAGTCCATCGATGATGATGGACTCCGCATGCACCGCAGCACTGCGGTCTTCCTGCATAGCCATGACCTGCTTCCTCCTGTAATATGGATCAGTTTCGTTCAGCACTCTAGTAATGGGATGTTTCCGCTCCCGACGACGAGGTTCGAATGAAGCTTGGCGTATAGCCGGGCCGATCAGTGCCGGTCGCCGGGGGGCATCACGTAAAGATCGCCCCGTCCCGTGGGCACCAAGATTTTGCTCTCATAGTCGGTGACTAGCGTTTCCATCTTACGTTTGATCTGCCGGTACTCGTCGCTAGCCAGGACAACGGCCAATGACGAGAAATCTTCGAAATCATACTCCCCTACCAGAGATGGCCCACTTCCCACCCGGGTATAGAAACCCCTGATAGCCAGAAAGCCGGGCTGCTTTCTCCAGAAGGGAACATAGGTACCGATCATCCATTCCACATATTCTTGCTCTGTCTCGGGGCGCACATCAAAGGTTTCATGAAACTGAGTTAACATAGCTGTTATCCTCCTCAAACATGACGAAAGGCGATTATGGACACTCTCTCTCGTAGGGCGTGCCACCCTTTACACGCCTAAATAGCTTTCCTCCACTTGTTTGTTTCTGAGTAGCTCTTCTGAAGTACCTTCAAGTACAATTTGGCCGGTCTCTAGAACATAGCCTCTGTCGGAGATGGAAAGAGCCAGCTCAGCGTTCTGTTCCACCAGGAGAATGGTAGCACCCTCTTTCCTTATGTCAACAATGATCCGAGCCACCTCCTCCACCAGTAGCGGCGCCAATCCCATAGAGGGCTCATCGAGTAGTAGCAATGAAGCACCCGAAACTAGAGCACGGGCGAAGGCAAGCATTTGCTGTTCACCCCCACTTAGCGTGCCTGCCAGTTGCCCCTGCCGGTCACGGAGGATGGGGAAGAGCTCGTACATTCTCTCGATTCTCTCTCTGACCGCCTTTTTGTCTCGCCGGCTGAACCCTCCCATAAGGAGATTCTCATACACAGCGAGGTTGCGGAAGACTTTGCGCCCCTCAGGCACGTGAGCTATTCCCATCCTGATGATCTTTTCTGGGGGTTTACTATCAATCCGTTCGCCCAGGAACTCTATTGTCCCCTGGGTGGGTTGTAGCAAACCAGATATAGTCAAGAGAGTCGTAGTCTTTCCCGCCCCGTTGGCTCCAATCAGTGTCACGATGCTATTCTCTGGAACTGATAGAGAGATGCCCTTGAGTACGTCGGCCGCGCCGCCATAGGAAACATGCAAATCCCGGATCACCAGCACGTCGCTCATTTGGTTTTTCTCCCCAGATAGGCCTCAACAACTTGCTCATTTGCCTGGATCTCCGCTGGCTGGCCCTCCGCAATCATGACACCATAGCTGAGAACGGAAATAACTTCGCAGACGTTCATGACCATTTTCATATTATGCTCTACGAGCAACACAGTTGTACCCCGTCCGCGGATCTTCTCTATCAGGCTCATCATGTTTCTTGTTTCAGCAGGGTTCATGCCCGCCGAGGGCTCATCTAGAAGCAGCAATTCAGGGTCGCTCGCCAAACATCGAGCTATATCAAGTAAACGCTGGTGCCCATACGATTTATTTCTCGCCAATTCATTTTCGTAGCCTTCTAGTCCGACGAAATGAAGGCTGTCACGAGCTTTTTCCCTGATGAAACGTTCTTCTTTCCTGACCCAGGGGAGAGCAAGGATGGCTGCCAAAGCACCTGCCTTTGACAATCTAGACACCCCGACCATCGCGTTCTCCAAGACGGTCATGTCATACATGAGCTGGACCTCTTGAAACGTCCGAGCTAAACCAGCCTGGGCAATCTTATGAGGAGGCCAACCCATGATGCGTTCGCCTTTGAAGGTTACTTGGCCTTCTTCAGGAGGGAAGATGCCAGTCACCACGTTGAACAGAGTTGTTTTCCCCGATCCATTAGGGCCGATAAGACCTCGGATCTCTCCGGCTTGGACAGCGAGGGTTACGTTGTTTAATGCCCTGAGCCCGCCGAAGACCTTAGTTAGACCTGTCACCTCTAACAGAGACACGTTCCCCTCCTCGTCATTGCCTTGCTTCCAACTCAGCCTTGCGACGTCCAAGTGCCCCTATTCGAACAGCCAAGAGACTGATGGGTTTCCTTACCAGATCGGCAATCCCGCCGGGGAAGAACATCATGGCAAGAACCAGGACGGCTCCATACACAATCATGCGGTAACCAGCCATGAAGCGCAAGTATTCTGGAGCCAAGATGATCGCCAAAGCCCCTACCAACCCCCCTGCCAGGTTGCCCAGCCCACCGATCACCGCCATCGTCACCATGGAGACGGAGACCGTGAGCTTGAATGCCTCAGGGCTTATATAACTGACGAAGGGAGCATATAGGGCCCCAGCCAGGCCGCCGCAAGCTGCCCCTATAGAAAAAGCCTTCATCTTGTACGATAGTGCGTTCACACCAGAGACCACAGAGCATAACTCGTTTTCCCGGACAGCTACCAGGGCCCGTCCGAACCGGGATTTCGTCAGCCGCCCGAGCACAAAGTACGCCACTCCCAATACGGTTGAGATGAGGAAGTAATAGGAGAGTTCATCATCAATTGTCAGCGGACCTATCTTTGGACCAGGTATGCTGTAGATCCCATAAGCTCCATTGGTCAGGGCCTTCAAATTGATCATCAGCAAAAAGACGATTTCATTTAGGGCCACGGTGCCAACGACAAGATATATGCCGCTGAGTCTCAGAATCGGAGCCACCAACCGTCCCGCTATCCCGGCGGTCAAGGCACCCAGGGGCATGGCCAGCCAGAAGGAGAGACCCAGTTTCGTCACCAACAAAGTGGAGGTGTAGGCACCAATACCAAAGAAGGCGGCGTGTCCAAGGGACAGCATACCAGTGTAGCCAAAGATCAACTGCAGCCCCAAAACGGCGACAGCATAAATCAGCGCCAGGTTGATCGTGTGAAGCAAATAGCTGTTAGCAGTGAGCGGAAATCCAATCCACGCGACCAATCCTATGCCGATCAGGCCGATCTTCAGCCGAGAGCGCCACTTGCCGCCTGGCAGCAAAATGCCAGATCCAGAGGCAGCTTTAGGCGCCTCCGCCGCAGTCCGACCCTCGGGCGCCTTAGGCCTGAAGAAGAACAAGAGGATGCTCAGTAGGATCCCGTAGAGAATGACGTTTTTGTAATCTGATGAGACAAGACCGGCTGCTAAGGTCTCCACCACGCCTAGCACCAATCCACCGACCATGGTACCGACGGTACTAAATGCGCCCATAGTGGCTGCACAAAATGATTTGATTTGTACAGCCCCCCCCAAGCTGAAGGTAGCAAAGAAGAGGGGCGCGATTAGCACACCACCCGCCCCTCCCAGGGCTGAACTGAGGGCGAAAGTTAAAGCCACATTCTTTTTCCTGCTGACACCGTACAGTGCTGCCGTGTCCGGGTCCAAGGAAGCGGCTCGCCATGAGATACCCGTCATAGTCTTATGAAGAAAGAGCTGAAGGCCAACCATGACTGCTATGCCTAACCCCAATATCAAAAGGTTCTGGGGCCGCACAAGCAACCCTGCCAAGATCAGGGGTTCTTCGCTGGCGATAGGGGGATAAGGCTTCGGGTCTGCCCCCCAAATGATGATTGCAGCGGTCTGCAAGATGGTGGAAAGCCCCAAGGTAGAGATGAACAAATTCGTGGGTGGCGTCCGCTTTCGCAGCATAGGGCCTAAAATCACTCTTTCCATCAGAATGCCAAATGCGCCGGTTACAACGATAGCTACGAGAAAGGCCACGAGGTATGGCAGGTGGAGATAAGTGAGTATGGTTAGGCCGATGAAGGCGCCCAACATCACGAACTCGCCTTGGGCGAAATTCAGGATCCCCGTGGCGCGAATCAAAAGAGCGAAAGCCAGGCCCACCAGGCTGTAGACGCAGCCGATAGTCAGCCCACTGACAATCAATTGAAAAACTGTCCGCATCTCCATACGCAACGCTCCTTGGAGTGAACCCCGAGTTCTATTATGCCTCTGAGACGGCGTGAGGCCGTCTCAGAGGCGCTGTTATTCGCTACTGAGCCAAGATTTCCTTCGCTCCTCCCTCCTTAAAGCGAACTTTGTAGAGGGGGAAGTAGGCATCTCCTGTCTCGGTAAAGTATATGCCGGGCAAGACACCGACGTAGGGGGAATCCGCCGTCAGGCCAACCGCGTAATCGTGAATCGCCTGACGTATGCTCTCCGGCGAGCCCCAATCAATCTTCCCAGCTTTGTCTGCCTCTGCCACTGCTTCATAGATCAGGCCCACCGTGTCGTACATCTCGGCCACCCAACCATCGGCCTCCCTATCGTACTTCTCCAGATACTGGGCCACGAATTCCTGAGTTTTAGGATCTGGATCGGCCGGGGTAAAGGGCTCAACTACCATGGTGTCGACCGAGGCTTCGCCAGCCAACTCGGCGAACCTGGGGCTGGCATTGCCAGTGTCGCCCAGAAGCTGCAGGTCTAGCCCAAAGTCCATAACCTGCTTGGCGACCAGAGCCGAACCAGCAACATCTCCGGTCACGTACATGGCTGTAGCGCCCGAACCCTGCACGGTCGCCAATTGGCCACTGAACTCCTTGTCGCCCCGGGGGAAGCTCAGAAAGGCCACTGGCTCCATATCCATCTCGATCAGTGCATCCTTGAAGCCATTGGCACAGGATGCCCCGTACTCATCATCCGTGTACATAACCGCGAACTTGGTGTGTCCCAGTTCCTTGACCGCGAACTGAGCCAGCTCCTTGGCCTGCGCCGCGCACGTCAGAGCCACCCGGAAGATCCAGTCCGAACCCTGCTCGGTAATAGCGACGCCGACTCCAAAGGTGAACTGAGGTGTCTTGTGCTTCTCTGTCACCGGCACCATAGCCAGGGCGCAGGGGCTGTTACAGGCACCCAGGATGACATGCGCCCCCTCCTGAGTGATAAGCTTGGTGGTCGCATTGACGGATTGATCGCAGTTGCTGGCGTCATCCTCGGATAGCAGCTCTATCCTGATGTCGCCACCGGCGGCGTTGATCTCATCTGCTTTCATCTCGGCGCCGGTAAGCTGGCTAGTGCCAACCATAGCAAAGTCACCGGTCAGAGGACCGACGACGCCAATCTTGATCACCTTTTCCGGTGCAGCAGGCTTCGGGGCGCAAGCGGTCACCAGTAGCCCAAGCACCACCCCGGACACAATTAGGATTGAGAGTTTCTCTTTCATGTAGCTTTCTCCTTAAACCATATAAGCTGCTGTCCCCCTCTGTAAGCTGTCTCTAAAACGACCTGGAGCAAACCTTTGACCGGACGAGGGGGTCTTACCCTATGCCTGACTCAAGATCACTTATCTTCGCTTGTGAAACCTGAACACCTCCTTTCATCTTGGAATTCCTTTCGTAGCTTGGGCGATTGGATACAGGCCACAACGTCAGAAAGCAACTGCGACCTTATGTTTCCCGGGGTCAGAGACGCTGTCATAACTCAGCAAGGAGCTTTCTGGGTTTGAGGCTTTCGCCTAACCTTCGCAAGGTTCAGTTGTAGGAGATGCGAAAGGGTCTTGGGTGACAGAACACCTCGAAGGTCGCCGGCTTTGAAATCCCTGCCTACCTGGTCCATACCGGAGATGAGGCCGCCCGACAGGATTTTGCCTGGCTCCATCCCTCGATCCAGTGCCTTCCGGACCAGTTCAGCGACCTCTTCTTCCTCACCATCGTAAAGGCTTGACACCATCGCTTCCAGAATGTCTACCTTGTCTACTAGCCTCCTTCACAAGCCGTGCTGATTCTATGACCTCGTTCTCAAGCTGAGAACGACATGACCAAAGGAATGTGTTGCCCCTGGAGACAATGCATACCCATGCGCTAGCTGCCGGCCGTGCGCACCCGTTTCTCAGCTCGCTCAATAATAGCGGCCAATTGGGCAGCTATTGTCTCGTCCAAGGGCGCTGGTTCGTGGCTCTCTAGGATCTCCTGGACTTGAGCTGTGGCCCGGTCGCCCATAGTGAACGCTCCACCAGACTCCCAGACCTCCCGGTTGTCTCGATCAAACAGCGTGGAACGCCAGTTTTCGCGGAAATGCTGCACCGTGTGCTTCTCAGACAGGAAGTGACCGCCAGGGCCAACCCGGTCAATCACGTCGAGGGCCAGTGTCTCTCCCGTGATCGCCACCCCCCCCACAAAGCGCTTGGCCAGGCCAACGACCTCGTTCATGCTGACGAGCATCTCGTAGGAGGTGGTCAGCCCCGACTCGACGTAGCCCATGTCGTGGATCAGGTTGCCGCCGCTCAGCGCTCCGATGAGCACCCACAGCGCACCCTCGATACCCGCCTGCTGATCGAACGTCTTGGCGTCCGAGCTGCCGGCGAAACCAAAGATCGGCAGGTCGTAATAATGGCCCATCTCGCACAGGGCGCACCAATCCAACATGAACTCGGGTGCGCCATACGAGGACAGCGTGGTGGACATATCCATGGTCATCATCCCCCCGGCCCCTGCCACCACCGGCGTGCCCTCCCGGATCAACTGGCAGATGAGGAGTCCGCTGAGCAACTCGGCGTTGGCCTGTACGACGGCGCCGGCCCTCGTCACCGGAGACGTCGCGCCGGTGATCAGCCCAGGCGTGTACACCACCGGCAGCCCCTTCTCGCAGATGTACAACAACTTTTCACAGCTTTCCGTGGCATGCGTGAGTGGCGCAATGGGCTCGCTGTACAGGGCAAAGAACGGATTGCGCTGCAAGGCCTCGGCCCCGCCCGCCACCGCCTCCGCCATCTCGACGATCTCTTCCAGGTTCTGGCGATTCCAGGCCGTGTAGATGATGGGCTTGGTGGTGTTGCTGACCATCGCCTCAAAGTGGTACAGATCCGAGATGGACTCGGTGACGTCGCTGGCGATGCCCATGCACATGACAAAGTCGATGTTGGGCAGGGCATCCACCAGGAGCGAGACGTTGGCCACGTCAGCCAGAACGGCCTTGCGCCGTTCGCCGGTGTAGGCGTCGATGAGAAAGGGGGTGTCGGAACCGGTGCCGTAGTAGCTCTTACGGCCCTCCAGATACATCGCCGGGTCGCCATCCCGATCGCACAGCACCACCCGGTGTGGCGCTACACGGATCGCCCACTCGACTAGATGGGATGGGATGCGCACTCGTTCGCCGTCCACCCAGCAGCCGGCCTTGGCCAGGATCTCTTGCACCTCAGGCACGATAACCCGCACGCCTGTCCGGCGCAGGACCTCTAGCGTGGCGCGGTGCAATTCAGCCTTCTGGTCATCGCTGAGTACCGACATGCCGAGGGTCACTTGGGAAACATAGTTGCTGTTGATCACGTTGAATGCCTCCTGACAGTTATGGGACAGGCCGGATACACACCGGCCTTTCAACCTCTGGTAGTCACCCGTTTGGGTGTTGTTCTCTCTTCCATTCGGATTATCGCAGCCTGAAATAGGAGTCGCAGTCTACCTTGTACCCCTCCGGCCAGAATTCACCACTGGACGGGTCCTGAACATAGTGCCCCTGGTATTCTCCGCGCACGATTCGCTCCAGCACCTCGATGAACCAGTCCACCTCTGACTCGTCGTTGTAGCAGCCAAAGCTGGCTCGCACCAGGCCAGGCGTATGCGTTCTGATCCCGCTGCGGATCTCCTGCTGGTACTTTTGGGCCTGGTCCGGCGACACCTTGAGCAGGCACAGCAAGTAAGGGTGGGCACAGAAACAGCCATTGCGCACGCCGATCCCACCCTCCGCGCTGAGGATCGCCGCCACCAGGTAGTGACTCATGCCCTCCACGGAGAACGGCACCACCCCCACTTTCTCGGCTGCCCGCGCCGGATCGGTGATGCCGTACACTCGCACGCCATCGATGCAGGCCAGCTTCTTGAGCAGGTAGGTCGTCAGCGCTGCCTCGTGCTTCGCCAACGCGTCCATGCCAATCTCCTGCAGGCAGAGCATCGTCTTGCCCAGCGCCACCGCGCCGACGACGTTGGGGCTCCCCGCCTCGTCCTTCTCTGGCAAGTCGGCCCACTCGACCCGGTCCAGGGTGACGATGTCTATGGTCCCGCCGCCGACGAGATCGGGATCCCCCTGCAGAAAAGTCTCTCGCCGGCCGATCAGCGCGCCGGTGCCATAAGGAGCGTACATCTTGTGGGCCGAGAGGGCGAGGTAATCGATGCGGCCAGGGTCGTCGCTGGACCGCATGTCTATGGCGCGGTGGGGGGCCAGTTGGGCAGCGTCGACCAGAATCTCCGCTCCAACGGCGTGGACCTTCTCGGCGATGCGATGGATCGGGTTGATGTAACCGGTGACGTTGGATGCGCCCGTGAGAGCCACCAACTGCACGCGCCCGGCGTACTGCTGCAGCAGGTAGTCTAGATGCGCCTCGTCGAGGGCGCCATTCTCGTCCACGCCGACGTGCTCGACCTGTGCAACCGCCCGCCAGGGTAGATCGTCGGAGTGATGCTCCATCAGCGTCGTCAGAATGACGTCGCCTGCCTTGAGCGGCAGGCGGCGGGCCAGCTTGTTCAACGCCTCAGTGCTGTTTTTGCCAAAGATCACGGTGTGGGTCGCCGGATCTGCACCCACGAACTCGCACACGATTTCGTGCGCCTCCTTGTATGCGCGGGTCGAGATCTGGCTCTTGAAGCCCGTGCCCCGATGGACGCTGGAGTACCAGTCCATGAAGGCGTTGACCGTCTCGAAGACGGGGCGCAGCGCCGGCGTGCTGGCGGCGTTATCAAAGTTTACATAGGTTCGGTACGAGCCACCCAGCAGTGGGACCTGAACGTCTATGCCGACGATGTTCTGGCGGACGTCTTGGATGGCGAGCCGATGGTCAGAAAGAGCGTTGTAGGCCACAGTGTTCACCTCCATTCACCTGGACCACCTGAGGCGGCTACGTGTAAGGACCAACAAGTTGTTCACGAACACACAGAAGCGCGCTTGGGGCCTTCTGTCGATAGGTGTAGGCCAGAGCCTACGACTCCAACCGCCTCACCTGAACAGCGTCGCTCAGGTTGCCGGAGGGGATGCCACTGATACGCCGGGTGAGTGCCTCCAGGATCCTATTTTGAGAGGTCACGATCTGGCTTTGAACGATCTGCTCAGCCCGGTCTGGATCGCGGTCGCAGAGCACATGTGCCAGGGCAAGGTGCTCGTCACGCATCTCCTCCGCACTGTCCCTCAGGTCAAGCCCCAAGTGAAACACCCGTGTCAGTTCATCCAGCAGTTTGGAGACCAGGTCAGCGAGCCTCTGGTTACGAGCGGCCACGGCAACAGAGCGATGGAAATCGGCGTTGTGAGCAAGAAAATCCGTGTAACTCTGCCGCTCCTTGTAGACGTAGGTAAAGTCAGCGCTGGCGAGGATTTTAGTCAACTGTTCCTGCAACCCGCGAACGGCAGCCAGACGAGCTGCGGACGATTCGACGATGGAGCGCAACTCGAATATTTCACGTACATCGGAGAGGGTGACCGGGCTGACGATGTACCCAAAGCGGGGGATTGGCTGGACGAACCCCTCCTGGGCCAGTCGCTGAAGGGCTTCCCGGACTGGCGTCAGGCCGATCTGGTATCTCTCGGCCAGTTGAGATTGAACGATCTGCTGCCCGGGTTCGAGGGCGCAGGTTATGATTTCACCCTTCACAATCTCGTACGCTTTGCCAGCGAGGGACTGACTCATTGCAATATCGGCCTGAGATATTATCTGTGTGGGACTAGAATAGTTCTAATATATTACGCAGTATACTACCAAGCGCATCACTTGTCAAGAGCCGGTTCCTTAAAATTCAGGGCTGATTCATGCCAGTTTTCGCCGCTCGGACTCGCCCAACCATTTCTTGCTCGAAGCAATACTGGACCTTGCGGAACTGAGCCTTGAGGGCCATGACATCGGTTCGGACCTCCTCGACGGGGCGGTCATCGAGAAGCACCTGCCTGAAAAACCGGGCGATGCGCGCCATCTCCTGCTGCCCCATCCCCCAGCGCGTGACTTCGTGCACAGCCAGGCGCAATCCGCTGGGGTGATGTAACGCCCGGAGCGAGTCCCAGGGCAGCAAGTTCTTGTTGCAGATGATGTGGGCCGCCTCCAGCGCAGCGGCTGCTGCTTTACCTCCTCCTTGCTCCGTCACGTCCAGGGCCAGCATGTGCCCGGCGGTGTACCCCTGTCGCTCGCCAGCGACTTTCAGGCCTTCCCCTTTGAACCCCATCGCGAGCGATTGTGCGTTCTCCGTGCAGGCACGCGCATAGGCCTGGCCGAAAGCCAACATGTCGGCCGCAGCCACGGCCAGGGCTGGCAGCCGGTTGGTGTGAAAGTTGGCCGTCATGCCAGGGAAGACGGCCCGATCCACGCCGTGCGCGATGTCGGGATCGTCCGTGACGACGATGCCTCCCGGCGGCCCGCCCAAGCTCTTGTAGGTGCTGGCCGTCATCACGTGCGCGCCCTCGCGCAGCGGGTGTTGCCAGACGCCCCCGGCGATCAGCCCGGCGACGTGGGCTGCGTCGTACATCAGCCAGGCGCCGACCTGGTCGGCAATCGCCCGTATCTCGCGCACCGGGTAGGGGAACAGGATCAGGCTGGCGCCCACGATGATCAACTTGGGCGGATGGGCCTTGACCTCACGCCGCAGTTCGTCGAGCTTGATCTCCCAGCTCTGCGGGTCGTAGGGGATCTGGTGGATGTCGAGGCGCCGATAGCCAGCCGCACCCACGCGCTGATGGCTGATGTGCCCACCTGCCGGCGTGGACAGGCTAAAGATCACGTCGCCTGGTTCGGTCAGGCTGTTCAACACGGCCATGTTCGCCATGCTGCCGCTCATCGCTCGAACCTCGGCGTACTTGGCGTCGAACAGTCGCCGGACGAGTTCGGCAGCGATCACCTCGATCTCCTCGGCCCAGCGCAGGCCGGTCTGGTACTTGGCGCCGGGATGACCCTCGCTGGCACGGGTGGCGATCGTGGAGCTCAAGAGGCCCGCCACCCGCGGGCTCATGATGTTGGTCCCAGGGTAGAGATTGAGGCAGCGGCGGGTCAGGTGCGTGACCTGCTCCTGGTTGAGCTGTTCGACTCGCTCGGCCAGCGCCAGCGGCGAGAGACCCGCGATGCGTTCCAGCGCCTGCTGCCGGAAGGCCACTGCTTCCGGTTCCAGCCAGGCTGGTACGGTGTCTGTCATTCTGTTCCCCTTGATACTCGGCCGTTCCTCAGAATGTACTCGATCTCCGCACGCACACGGTCGTCCAGCGGCTCTGGCTGATGTTCCTCGATGATGGATATGGTCTTCTCCCGCAATGGCTCACCCAGCCACTTGCTGCCCGCCTCAGCCCAGGCTTCGTAGGCCAACCGGTTGAAAAGCTGGGGCCGCCACAGTTGCCGAAAGTTCTGCAGGGTATGCTCAGAGGTGAGGAAATTGCCGTCTGGACCGACCTGGTGGATGATGTCCAGATCCAGGACGTCGTCGTCCAGAGAAAAGCCGGCCAGGAAATGCCGCAGCATCGAGATGATGTCATCGCAAAGGACGATGAGCTCGGGTGAAAAGGCCAGCCCGGTCTCCACGTAGCCAATGTCGTGCGTCAGGTTGTTGCCGGCCAGCAGCGATGCCATGATCGAGAAAGTGGCCTCGACGGCCGCCTGTTTGTCGACGACACAGCTATTCACGTCGCCTGCATACCCCCACGTGGGCATCCCGTAGAAGCGCCCCATCTCGGCCACCGCGACCCGCGCCAGCACAAACTCGGGCGAGGTGAACAGGGTGATGGTCGTCTTCATATCCAGGTGGTGCATCCCACAGCCGTAGACGATCGGGGCGCCAGCCCGTTTGAGCTGGTGCATGACCAGGCCAGAGAGAATCTCCGCGTTCGCCTGCACCAGAGCGGTGCCCAGTGTCACCGGCGCGGTACCTCCCTGTATCGGCGCAGGAGAGTTCACGATGGGCAGGCATTGCTCGGCCATGTAAAGCAGCTTCCCGACGGCCGTCTCGGAGTGTCGCAGCGGCGACGAAGGCTCGGTGTAGAGCAGCAGCGACGGGCTGTTTCGGAGCTTCTCTATGCCGCCGGCCGCTGCGGACGCCATGGCGACGATGGCCTCACAATCGGAGCGATCGTCACACACAAAGACGATGGGCTTGGTCGTGTGCTCCAGCATCATGGCGAACTGTTCGCGGTACGCGTTGGCCCCGAGATCGGACGGGATACCCATGGACATGGTGAACTGCAGTTCTGGCATCGCATCCACGACGCGAACACAATCGATCACGTGTGCACTGGTGAACCGCTGGCGCTCCCCCGTGCGGGGGTCCAGATAGTTCAGCGTGTCGGAGCCGGTGCCGAAAGAGACGATGCGCCCTTCCAGAGGGGCGAGTACCTCGTCGCTGCCCCGCCGGCAAAGTGGGATACGCGGGGAGACTTGCGCCAGCGCCCACTCGACCAGCCCGGGCTGAAAATGGACGCGGTTGCCGTCTTCGATCATCACGGCGTCGGTCTGGCGCAGCAGCTCCAGCGCCTCGTCGTGATAGACCCGCACGCCGGTGCGCCGCAGAACCTCCAGCGACGCCCGGTGGATGGTCTCGCATTGCTCGCGGGTCAGCATCGTAAACTGTGGGACAACCTGAGTGTTGTGCAGACTCACTGGATCACCTCCTGGCTATGTCGTCGTCGTCGTTTGATCCCTTTTCCTGCTCTGTTCGGGAGGACACCCGGCTCCACCCTGACTCTTGACAGGGGTCGTGGTATGTGGTATACTTCATACCAGGTATTCTATCATACCTTCTGTGTGGTGTCAAGCTGATTGAAATCCGGACAAGGACCATGCCCTCACCCCGTTTGGCCTGCTTCGCCGGTGTTCGAAGGAAAGGGCGATATGTCGCAAAGTTCTGGTAGGTTGGGCAAAGTCAAACGAGCGCTTCTCAGGCACGAGACCACCGATATTCTCAGGGAGGGCATTCTCTCGAATCAGTTCGCCCCAGAAGACGCGCTGGTTGAGAGGGAGCTGGCCGCCGAGATGGGGGTGAGCCGCACTGCCGTCAGAGAGGCTCTCATCAAGTTGGAGGCGCAAGGCCTCGTGACCTCGGTGCCGCACAAGGGATGGTTCATCGCGAGACTGACGCCCCGGGACATCTGGGAGATCTATACACTGCGTAGCCTCCTGGAGGGGTTTGCGGCGAGACTGGTGACCGAGAGGGCCACGGGGGAGAACCTGGACAAGTTGGACAGGATCGTGGGCGAAATGCGAACTGCTGTGGAAAGAGGGGATCGAAGGGCCTTGAGTGAACTTGACTTTGCCTTTCACGAGCAGTTGTGCGAGCTCTCGGGTCATTCTCGCCTGCTGAAGCTGTGGTACACGCAGGCGTGGCAGTTCAAGCGCTACATGGCTGTGCTGAACTTTGAGTATCCAGAGATCGAGGCGGTCGCTGAAACCCACGTGCCCATACTCCAGGCCATCAGGAGCGGAGATCCAGACCGGGCGCAGGCGACTGTCACGCGCGCAATTGAGGAATTCGGAAAAGGAATTGCCGAGATCGTGCGAGCTTTGCAGGTGGAGGTCACGCCAGGAACCGCTGGGGAGGACTGACCACCGGGCCTCGTTCAGCTTGACACCAACTGGCGGAGGAACTAGCGGGCTGGAGCCTGGTATCGTGCCACATGGGAATAAAGTAACCCAGTACAAATTACTTCTTACCTATTGACAAGAAGTGGAGCCATGATATAGTATTTGGGAACCTCGTTCCGTTTTTATCAGACCACCGTACCGAATTTTACAGAAGAATGTTTCACAACCACAAGCATACCGTTCCATAAGGCAGGGCAATGAGCCAGCACTCACTGACGGCAGTTCGAGTTCTACTGACCATGGAAAGCCTGGCTGCCGAGCCAGAACTTGGAGTCACCGAACTTGGCAAGCGGTTCGGTTGGAGTAAGGCATCGGTTCACCGCATACTACAGGCCCTCGTCGAAACAGGGTATGCTGAGCAAGTCCCCGAGACAGAGAAATACCGATTGACCACCAAGCTATTTCGAATCGGGAGCGCGGTGATCCACAGAACAGGGTTGACGCAGGCCGCTCTGCCCGTCATGGAGGACCTGTTCGAAAAGACCAGGGAGACGATCAATCTCGCCATACTCGACGGCAGCGATGTGGTCTACGTGCAAAAGATAGAGACCGAAGCACTGATTGGCGAGAACATCCGGGTCGGATCACGGTTTCCAGCTCATTGTACCGCCCTCGGCAAGGTCCTCCTGGCAGATCTCCCTGAGCATGCGCTGGATGAGCTGTTGGGCGATATGGAGTTCGTGCAATGTACGCCCAACACCATCACGCAAGAACAGGCGCTGAGGGAAGCGTTGTCCTCAATACGTCAAAGAGGATACGCGGTCGACAGGGAGGAATTGAGCCTGGGTCTGCAATGTGTCGCCGCTCCAATTCGAGACAGTTCTGGTAAAGCGATCGCCGCACTCAGTGTCTCCGGCCCGGTAACACGGCGGGCCGACGACGATCTGCCTCTATTGGGCAGGCTACTGGTCGAGGCCGTATCCTCAATTTCGAGGAACCTCGGTTACGTCGACGGGATATGTACGTGAAGAGAGCGTTCGAAAGGAGGTGATAGGGTCGCATCAACATAGACGAATTCCCCGCTACAGGACGCTCTCGCTCATTCGAGGCGCCCTCACACTAGTGCACGCACCTTTTCGATAACACTATGCAACATGCAAGGAGAGAACAAAGATGAAAGTGAGATTTCTGACGCTAGTGACTGTCACCGTGATTCTGGGCCTGCTGCTGCCTGCCTGTGGACCGGCAGCGACTCCCGCTCCGCCCGCGGAAGAGGAGGCCCCTGCGGCGGAAGAGGCACAGCCCGAGGTGTACAAGATCGGCTACGTAGACGGCATGACGGGTGACGGTGCCGTCTGGGGCCAGAGCGGGCTCAAGGGTGCCACCATCGCCGTCGAGGAGATCAACGATGCTGGCGGCATCAATGGGGTTCCCATAGAGCTGGTCGTCGAGGACAACCGCATGGCTTCCGCGGACAGCCTGACGGCGATCAAGAAGCTGGCCGAGGTCGACAAGCTGCCCGCCGCGTTCGGGATCAGCTCCAGCACCATCTGCTTCGCTGCGTGCGGGGAGTCGGAAAAGTACAAGATGGTGTTGCTGACGACCACCGCCACCAACCCAGGGCTGGGCGCCGAGTGCCCCGACTGGTTCTATCGCGTGATGCCGTCAGATGCCGGACAAGGCATTGAGATGGTACGGGTGCTCGAACACTTTGGGGTGACCGAGGCGCCCATCATGTACATCAACAACGACTATGGCATCGGCGTCAAGGACGCGTTCGTGGCCGAGATGGAGCGCAAGGGGTACACGGTGACCCTCGAACAGCCCTTTGAGTGGGCGGCCACCGATTTCCGCACCGAAGTCCTCAAAGTCTCGGAGCTGAATCCAGAGTACACTGTCCTGGTCGGCTACGTGAAGGAGCTCGGTATCATCCCCAAGCAGGCCAAGGAGCTTGGTTTTGAGACCCAGTTCATCATCGACGTGTGCGGCATCACCAAGGAGGTCTGCGAGATCGCCGGAGAGGCATCTGAGGGGCTGATAGGCGTCTACCCTGGCTCAAGGTTGACCGACGAGTACAAGGACTATGCGGCCAAGTTCAACGAACGGTGGGGTGAATCACCCACCGTCTGGTCAGAGTTCTCGTATGACGCCGTGAAACTCCTGTCGATGGCCATCGAAAAGGGAGGCTACACCGGCGAAGGCATCAAGGGAGCCCTCCGCGAGGTGGCGAAGGATTACGTCGGGCCGTCGGGGCCCAAGGCGTTCCAGCCGGACGACAACGTCGTAGCGCCGTGGTTCGAGTGGGACATCGTCGAGAGTGGACAATGGGTGACGTATGAGCCCTAAGGGCCGGTCGCTGTGAGGCTGGTCGTCTCAGAAGGCCTGTCGTAGTGAGGATGAGGAAGAGGAAGCCGTGATTTGGCCAGCGTGAGCCGGGCTTCCTCTTCCTGCACCTGTAGGATACTTAACCCAAGGGGATGAGAGAATGAAGATGTTGCCCCAGTTGATCGTCAACGGCCTCATCACAGGAGGCACGTATGCCCTGGCTGCCATCGGCTATTCGATGGTCTATAGCGTGCTCAAGTTCGCCAACTTTGCGAATGGCGCGGTGGCGATGATCGGTGCATACCTGACTTTCCTGCTCGTCACCGAGCTAGGGATCTATCTGCCCCTCGCCTTCCTGATCAGCATACTCGCGACGGCACTCCTTGGCGTGGCGACGGACAAGATCGCCTACAAGCCCCTGCGGCAGGCGCCCAAGATCAGCAGCCTGATCACCGCCATGGCGATTTCCTTTGTCCTGGAAGCGGTGGTCCTGCTCGTCGTAGGGGCGGAATATCGGCCGTTCCCGTTGCCAGTGGCCGAGGGATGGCGGCTAGGCTCCGTCTACATCACACCTGTACAGACGGGCATCCTCGTGGCCAGTGTGGTGTGTGTAGCGGGTCTGTGGTACATACTCCACAAGACCAAAATCGGCCGAGGCATGCGGGCTGTGGCCGATAACCCGGAGCTGGCAACCATCAACGGTGCGGACACCGACCGGGTCATCTCGGCCGTTTTCGCCATCGGGGCCGCCCTGGCTGCGGTGGCCGGCACGTTCGTCGGCATGGACATCGCCTTGAGCCCCACGATGGGCTTTAACATCACGGTCAAGGGCTTTGCAGCCGTGGTGTTAGGAGGGATGGGGAACGTGACTGGGGCGGTGCTGGGCGGCCTCATCCTGGGGATGATGGAGAACGCGGGTGTGTGGTACCTGGCCGGCGGGGACGGTCGCTGGAAGGTGACCATCGCTTATGCGGTTCTCATGTTCATCCTGGTGGTGAAACCGGCCGGCCTCCTCGGCTCGAAGGAAGAAAGCCGGGTGTTCTGATCGGGTGCCGTTCGATCAATGAGTCATAGGGACATACAAGGAGGTGTGTGGTGCCGACGGGAGTGATCATTCACGTATTGATTGTGATCTGCATCTATTCCATCCTATCCATCGGATTGAACATCATCATGGGGTGTGCAGCCCTTTTCAGCATGGCTCACGCAGCCCTGTTTGGGGTGGGGGCCTATGCATCTGCCTTACTGGCCCTGCAGGGTTTCCCTTTTTGGTTGGACTTGTTGGCAGGGATGTTCATCGCCGGGCTCATCTCGTTCCTGATCGGATTACCCACCCTCAACCTGGTAGGAGACTACCTGGCCGTCGCCACCATGGGGCTGGCAGAGATCCTGGTGTCGATCTTTAGGAACTGGGACGCCGTGACCCGGGGGCCGATGGGCTTGCCTGGCATCCCCCCCGCCAGCCTATTCGGTCTGACGTTCGATTCTCCGATCAGTTTCCTGGGGCTGAGCGCGGTCTGCCTGCTGATTATCTACCTGCTGGCGGAGCGACTGGCATATTCCCCGTTCGGCCGCGTCTTGAAGGCCATCCGGGAGGACGAGGGGGCGGTGCAAGCCCTGGGTAAGAGCACGTTCTGGTTCAAGATGTGGGCTTTCGTGCTGGGTGGCGCCACCGCAGGCGCAGCAGGCAGCCTGTTCGCCCATTACTTTGGCTTCATCGACCCCAGCTCTTTCACGCTCTGGATCATCTTTTTCCTCTGGCTGATCGTGATCCTGGGCGGATTGGGCAACAACCTGGGCTCGATCGTAGCCGCCGTTTGCTTCGTGGCTATCCGCGAGGGCCTGCGTTTCGTGGGGCTGCCCGGCAACGTTACCTCGGCGATCCAGCAGATCCTGTTCGGCGTGCTGTTGATCGTGATGACGATCTTTGCCCCGCGAGGCCTGATCCCCGAGCGAAAGTACAAGACGAGGTACAAGAGCCATGCTGAAGGTTGATAATCTCTGTAAGAACTTTGGTGGCCTCAAGGCAGTCAATCAGTGCTCGTTCGAGGTGCAGGAAGGGATGATCTATGGGCTCATCGGCCCGAACGGCTCCGGCAAGACCACGACCTTTAACCTGATCACGGGTTTCCTGGAGCCAAGTGGAGGGCGCGTCCTCTTCAAAGGTGAGGAGATCACCGGCCTGGCACCGTACAAGATCGCCCATCTGGGGATCGGCAGGACCTTTCAGCTCGTTCGCCTCTTTCACAACATGACCGTTATGGAGAACGTATTGTTGGCCTTCAAGGACCAATCCGGTGAACGGCTCTTCAATGCGTTCTTCAGGCCGCGCCAGGTGATCAGAGAGCAAACGGGAAACGAGAAAAAGGCCCTGGAACTGCTAGAGATGCTGCAAATCGCTCCCATCCGGGACGAGTATGTGGGCAACTTGGGTTACGCGCAGCAGAAACTGGTAGAGTTGAGCAGGATCCTGATGACAGATCCTGAGATGATCCTGTTGGATGAGCTCATGGCGGGTATCAGCCCTGCTTTCGCCGAGAGGCTCCTCGACTACGTCCGGCAGTTGCGCGACGAGCAAGGGATCACCTTCCTCGTCGTGGAGCACAATATGCACGTGGTCATGAGCCTGTGCGAGTGGATCGTGGTTCTGAACTATGGGGAAAAGATCGCCGAGGGCACTCCGGAGCAGGTTTCCAGCAACCCGGTGGTGATCGACGCGTACCTGGGGGTGTAGGCAATGACTTTTATAATGCTCGAGTTGCGAGATCTGAAAGCTGGCTATGGAAAAGTCGAGGTCCTGCACGGGATATCCCTTCAAGTGCAGCAGGGCGAAATCGCCTGCGTGATCGGTCCGAACGGGGCCGGGAAGACCACGCTATTGAGAAGCGTCTTTGGGCTGATAGATTTTGCCACCGGTGAGATCATTCTCGACGGAGAGAACATCAGTGGCCTGAAGACGCACCAGCACGTGCAGAAGGGCATCGCCTTTGTCCCCCAGGAGAGAAACGTCTTTTCCTCTTTGACGGTGGAAGAGAATCTGGAAATGGGCGTCTACGGGGTTGGCGACGGCCAACTGGAGGAGAACCGGGAGAGAGTTTTCGAGCGCTTCCCCATCCTGAAGGAGAGAAGGACTCAGCGGGCAGGGACGCTGAGCGGTGGCGAGCGCAGGATGTTGGCCGTCAGTGTGGGGTTGATGTCCAACCCCAAGATTATGCTCTTGGATGAGCCCTCCTTGGGCCTGGCCCCCCAGATCGTCGCCGCGCTCTTTGCCCACATTGAGGACATCAACGAGACTGGGACCACCATCCTGCTGGTGGAGCAGAACGCACGACAGGCCCTGGCCATCGCGGACAGAGGGTACGTGCTGGACTTGGGGAAGATAGAGTTCAGCGGAAGTGGCCAGGAGATGTGCCAGGATGAACGGATACAGAAAACTTACTTTGGAAGAGCCTAATGATGAAAACTGCTAATTCTATCGCTTTTCAATCGCCTCAATTCTCGCTTCTCTCCGAGAGCCAACTCAAGGACATCCACCTGGCTGCCCTGGAGGTGCTGAGACGCACAGGCATTCGGTTTCACCACAGAGAAGCAGTGGATATGCTGAAAAAGGCCGGGGCGTTCGTCTCCGACGGCAACCTGGTCAGGCTCCCCGCGCGGATGGTGGAGGACGCCATCGCCTCCGCGCCAGGGCGTATCGTGATGTGCGACCGGGACGGGGAGCCGGCGATGTTCCTGGAGGGAACCAAGGTCTACTTTGGCACGGGTTCTGATTGCCTCAACTTCTTGGATCCCGAAACCGGCGAGCACCGCAAGTTCACCCAGGCGGACATCGCCAACGGCTACCGCCTGTGCGACGCCCTGCCCAACATCCACTTTAATATGTCGATCGGCATCCCCTCCGATGTGGATCCAGAGGTGGCCTACGACGTCCAGATGGCCCTGATGCTGGAGCACTCGACCAAGCCGATCGTCTTCGTGACCAACGACCGGGCCAGTTGCCAGCGGGCGATCGACATGGCAGCGGCCGTGGCCGGCGGCTACGAAGCACTGAGGGAGCAACAGCACATCCTGCTTTACTCGGAGCCCACCTCGCCGTTTCAGCAGTCGGAGACGGCGGTGGACAAGCTGCTGCTGATGGCCGAGCACGAACTGCCGGTGGTGCACTCGCCGGGGCCGCAGATGGGCGCGACGGCGCCGATCACGATGGCGGGCGGGCTGGTGATGTCGCTGGCCGAGATCTTTAGCAGCCTGGTCGTCCACCAGTTGAAGCGGCGTGGGGCGCCGTTCGTCTTTGGCGCTGGCCTGCATCACATGGACATGGGCTCCGCGCAGATCTGCTACGCTTCGCCCGAGTTCCAGCTCACGAAGGCGGCCGTCGCCGAGCTGGGGCGCTGGTATGGCATGCCCACGTGGGGATACGCGAGTTGCTCCGACGCCAAGGTCATGGACGAGCAGGCCGCCGTGGAGGCCACGCTAGCGGTGCTCATGGCCAAGCTCAGCGGCGGCAACCTGATCCACGACGTCGGTTACATGGAGAGCGGGCTGACGACCTCCTTCGAGATGATCGTGCTGAACGACGAGTTAGTCGCCATGACCAACCACCTGATGAAGGGGATCGAGGTCAGCGACGATACGTTGATGGTAGAGGAGCTGGACCGCGTCGGCCCTGGGGGGCACTTTATGGACACGAAGGAGACGCTGAAGCGTTTCCGCGACTTTTGGTTCCCAGGTCTGCTTGACCGCAGGACGCGACTGCCGTGGTTGGAGGCCGGCGGCACCACGTTGGGCCAGCGGCTGACCGCCAGGGTCCTGGAGATCATCAAGGAGCACCAGCCCAGGCCGCTGGACCCGGACAAGAAGCAGAAGGTACAGGAAATCCTGGCCCAGGCGGCGAAATAGGGTATTTGAGTGACCGATCATCAAAACATATTATCAGGAGGTTTCAGAAAATGGCAGACATGTTGCAGAAAATCGCCTCGAACCTGTACGACGGCGACGACGACGCGGTTGCCGAACTGGTCCAGGAGGCACTCGATCAGGGGCTGGCCCCGCAGGACATCCTGTCCGGCGGGCTGATCGCCGGCATGGACGAAGTGGGCAAGGATTTCAAGGCCGGCGAGCTCTTCGTGCCCGAGGTGCTCATCGCCGCCCGCGCCATGCACGCCGGGATGGGCATCCTGCGACCGCTGCTGGCAGAGAGCGACGTGCCCAGCGCGGGCAAGTTCGTCATCGGCACGGTCGAGGGGGACCTGCACGACATCGGCAAGAACCTGGTGCGGATGATGATCGAGGGGGCGGGCTTTGAGACGATCGACCTGGGGACGGACGTGAAGACGGACGCCTTTGTGAAGGCGGTGCGCGAGCACCGGCCGGTGCTCGTGGGGATGAGCGCGCTGCTGACGACGACGATGGTGAACATGAAGGGTACGATCGAGGCGTTGGAGGAGGCAGGGTTGCGAGACTCGGTCAAGGTGATGATCGGCGGCGCGCCGGTGACGGCGGCGTTTGCCGAGGAGATCGGGGCTGACGCGTACGCACCCGACGCGGCCAGCGCGGTGGACGTTGCCCGGGGTCTCGTCGGGTAGGTTGGATCGACGAGCCTTTGAATGCACGCTGGACTGAACCAGGGAAGGATCTTGACGGGTCCACCCTGCAAATCGTAGTGATGTCAGCCGATCCCGCCTACAGGGATCGGCTGACTCTTCGATGCTTGGAATGATGTTAAGGGAGGTTACCTATGCCTGTCAAACTTCCGTGGCTCAAGGGGGTCTTTCCCGCGCTCGTCACCCCCTTCGTGAAAAAGACGGAAGAGGTCGACGAGGAGGCCTACCGGCTCCTCATCCGCTCCTGCCTGCCCCACGTCGACGGGCTCGTCACCAGCGGCACCACCGGCGAGTTCCCCTACCTCACCCGCGACGAGCAGCGCCGCCTGGTCGAGATCGCGCTGGAGGAGGCCGGCGCCAAGCCCGTCATCGCCGGCTGCGGCGCTTCGTCCACCCAGGAGGCGCTCACGCTCGCCCGTGACGCCCAGGCCGCCGGCGCCTCCGCCGCCCTCGTCGTCACCCCCTTCTTCCTCCACCCCTCCGACAAGGGCGTCTACCAGCATTTCTACGACATCGCCACCGCTGTCGACCTGCCCATCATCCTCTACAACATCCCCCAGGTCATGGACCGCTACCTGCCCCGCACCGTCGTCCAGGACCTGGCCGACCTGCCCACCGTCGTCGCGCTCAAGGACTCTTCCGGCGACCTGACCTACACGATGGAGCTGTTGGAGTACGCCGGCGACCGCATCGACTTTTTCGTCGGCCACGACGAGGTCGTCCTGCCCGCGCTGGCCGGTGGCGTCAGCGGCATGATCCTCGCCAGCGCCCAGGTCTACCCCGACGTCTGGCAGCAGGTCTTTCGCCTCGTCGCTGAGGGGGAGCTGGACGAAGCCCGCGCCCTCCAGCGCAGCGTGCAAAAGCTGTCGCGCATCTTTTGCCGCCACGGCGGGGGCGTGGCGGTCAAGGCGGCGCTCCAGCTCATGGGGCTGGACGTGGGGGTGCCGCGCCGCCCGCTCAAACCCGTCGGCGGCGCGCTCCTCCACGAGACCCGCGCCGAGATCCGGCTCGAGCTGGAAAAGCTGGGCAAGATCCCGGTCCCGGAGGCCCGCTTCGAGGTTCCCACCGGCCCGCTCGCCGGCCGCTTCGCCGACCTGGAGATCACGCCGGACGTCATCGCCGCGCACGGGCTGCGCACCGGCAGCGGCGCCGCCGGCGAGGGACTGAACCGGGTCCAGATCGACCTGATCGCCGGCGGCAAGCGGACGCCGCTGGGCGACGCCTACGCGCTCCAACTGACCTACCCGCTGCACGGGCGGGAGGCGCTGACGGCGATCCTGGAGCCGGCGCTCACCGTCCGCCCGCCCACGCTGCTCCTGCCGGCATTGCCGCAGAAGAACCTGCGCCAGGCGAACATGATCTACGGCCCCACGCAGGCGGCACTGGCGCGGGCCATCGTCGACGCGCTCGAGGCGGGCCGCATCCCGCCCGCCGCGGTCGAGGAGGACGTGATGGTCGCGCTGGCGACGGTGCACCCCCGCGCGCTGGACCGCCACGCGCTCTACCACAGCGTCCACGCCGCCGCCGGCCGGGCGCTGGCCCAGGCGTTTCCAGGGACCACGGACCAGGAGGAGGGACATCATGGGTTACAAGACTGAATGGTTCAAAGGGATCTTTCCCGCGCTGGTCACGCCCTTCACGACCCACGACACACTCGACGAGGCCGCCTACCGCCAACTGATCCGCTTCGTCCTGCCCCACGTCGACGGGGTGGTGCCCTGCGGCACGACCGGCGAGTTCTCCTACCTGACGCCGGAGGAGCGCAAACGGGCGATCGCGGTCTGCCTCGACGAGGTCGCCGGGCGCGTGCCCGTCATCGCCGGCACCGGCTGCCCGTCCACCCGCGAGACGGTGGCGCTGACCGGGTGGGCGCAGGGCGCGGGCGTCACCGCTGCACTGGTCGTCGCCCCCTACTTTCTCAAGCCCACCTTCAACGAGGTCTACGACCACTTCCGGGCGGTCGACCAGGTCGGGCTGCCCTTCGTCCTCTACAACATCCCCCAGTGCGCCGGCACCCACTTCCGGTGGTGGACCGCCGAGGGCATGTTGCTCGACTTTGACCACACCATCGGCATCAAGGACTCTTCCGGCGACCTGCCCTTCATGGAGGCCATGTTCGAGAAGGTGAAGGGGCGGGTGGCCATCTTTGTCGGGCACGACGAGGTGGTGCAGCCGGCGTTGGCCGCCGGCGCCGACGGCGCCATCCTGGCCAGCGCCAACCTCATCCCCGACGTCTGGCAGCGCGTCTATCGCGCCACGCTGGCGGGCGACCTGGAGACGGCCCAGCGCTGGCAGCAGCGGGTGCAGAAGCTGGTGCGCATCGTCGTCCGCTGCGGCTCCACCCAGGCGGTCAAGGAGGGGCTGGGCATGATGGGGCTGCCGGTCGGCAACTCCCGCCACCCGGTCGTCCCCGGCGGCGCCTTCCGCCGCGAGGACCGGGACGAGCTGCGGCTGCAACTGGAGCTGGCGGGCGTGGACAAGATCCACAAGGCCCCGGTCACGTTCGACCTGGGGCGGAAACAGGTGCAGACGGAACTCTTTGCCACGCCGCAGACGCCGCGCACGATCTCCGGTTTCACGCTCAAGGTGGGGGAGGGGTTCGCCGGCCCGCCGTTCACCGAACTGGCGCACGTGGACCTGCTGCTGGGGCTGAAGGATGGGCCGGTGGGGCGGGCGATCGAGCGGGCGCTGGCCGGATGGGGGGAGGAGCGGGGGCTGCGGATCATCAACGAGCGGCCGCGCACGCTGCTGGTGCCCACGGTGACGCTGCGCACGGCCAGGCAGCGGCAGTTGTTCGAGCACGCCGCCGCGGGGGTGAACCTGGCGATCCAGTTGAGCGTGGAGGACGGCTTCCTGCCGGAGGGGATCCTGGACGAGGTCGCGCTGATCGTGAACGCGTTCGTGCACCCGGCGGCCTCGATCGCCAAGCGGGTGGATTTCAACAACTATAAGGCGACGCGGTACGCGATCCGCAAGGCGCTGGAGGGCCGCCCGACGGTGGAGGAGCTGATCGACGAGAAGGCGGCGGCGCGCCATCCCTTCCGCTATGCGCCGTAGGCAGGGACTGGAGAATGGAGAATAGAGAATGGAGAATGGAGAATGGAGAATGGAGAATGGAGAATGGAGAATGGAGGTTGGAGAAATGACTTTTGCTGAGCGTGTCAATCACCTGGCCCCCGAGGGGGCCTACCACATGCTGGCCCGGGCCCAGGCGCTGGAGGCCAAGGGCCGAGAGGTCGTCCACCTGGAGATCGGGCAGCCAGACGTGCCTACGTTCGGCAACGTGGCGCAGGCCGGGATCCGGGCCATCCAGGAAGGTCACACCCGCTACAACCCGCCGGCGGGGGTCGTCGCGCTGCGCGAGGCCATCGCCGAGGACGCCGGCCAACGCCGGGGGATCGAGGTGCAGCCGTCCCAGGTGGTCGTCGGGCCTGGCGCCAAGCCGGCGCTGTTCTTTCCCACGCTGGCGCTCGTCCGCCCCGGCGACGAGGTGATCTACCCCGACCCGGGATTCCCCACCTACCAGGCGATGATCGGCGTGGCCGGCGGCGTCCCGGTGCCCGTGCCGCTGCGCGAGGAGGCGGACTTTAGCTTCGACCTGGCGGTCTTTGACCGCGTGGTGAGCGACCGCACGCGCATGGTCATCCTCAACTCGCCCAGCAACCCCACCGGCGGGGTGCTCCCCACGCCGGTGCTCGAGCACGTCGCCGACGCGGCGCAGCGGCACGACGCCTGGGTGCTATCGGACGAGATCTATGGCCGGATGGCGTTCGACGGCGTGCCCGTGCCCAGCATCGCGACCTTGCCCGGCATGCGCGAGCGGACGGTGATCTGCGATGGCTTCTCCAAGACGTACGCCATGACCGGCTGGCGGCTCGGCTTCGGGATCATGCCAGAGCCGCTCGCCGAGCGGGTCGCGCTGCTCTTGACCCACTCGATCGGGTGCACCGCCACGTTCACCCAGCACGCCGGCCTGGAGGCGCTGACCGGCCCGCAGGACCAGGTCGAGGCGGTCATGGCCGAGTACCAGCGGAGAAGGGACGTGCTGGTGGCTGGCCTGAACGCGATCCCCGGCGTCACGTGTCGCGTGCCACAGGGTGCGTTCTATGCCTTCCCGAACGTCGCCGCGTTTGGCCGCTCGTCCGACTGGATGGCCAACTATCTGCTCGAAGAAGCCGGGGTGGCCGTGCTGCCCGGGACTGCCTTCGGCGCCGGGGGGGAGGGGTATCTGCGGCTGTGCTTTGCCAACTCGATGGAGAACATCCAGATCGCGCTGGAGCGGATCTCCGCCGCGCTTGGCAGGCTCGGGGCGGCGTGAGGGTTCTGCAAACCTCGCCTGCTTCCTCTCCGCTTTCTGCGAGATCCGCCAGCTTGGTCAATGAGCAACCCGCCTCGCGCCGCCAGGGTGGTGAACCTGCGGCGCGAGGCGGGTCGCGTCGAACCGATGTCAGCCAGTTTGGACGTACACCTAACGCGAGGCCCTGCGGTTAACCACAGTCAGGACGGCGGCGATGATCGTCAGGCTGGCCGCCACGACCACCACAACCAGCCAATTGATCTCCTTGCCATCAGGGGAGGCTGATACCTCCTCACTGATGGTCACCGTCGTTGTCGCAGGCTCGCTCCACTTGGGCAAGTCGAAGCCATCGTCGACTCCCCGGTCCTGTACCCTCAGGGTGATGAGGAAGGTGCCGGAGACGGCCTCGGTATACCCCAGGGTGGGCTTGGTCGTCGTGTACAGCCTGCCACCAGCGACGTCCCACTCGTACAGCACCACCGCGTCGTCCATCCCTCCGTCCGGGTCGTAACAGCCGGAGCCGTCCAGGACGATCTCTTGACCAATGCGGCCGCTGTATGGCCCGCCTGGATCGGCCACAGGCGGGTGATATTCCGGGGCGGTGATACTCACCTCGGTATCCCTGGTGGCGCTGTTGCCAGCATCGTCCCACACGGTCAGCATAGCCAGGTAGGTGCCCTGCGTCGGGTAGGTGTGGGAAGTGGTAGAGCTGGGGGCGGTCACCGCCGGACTGCCATCGCCAAAATCCCACTCAAAGAGAACGATCTCACGGTCGGGATCGGTATGGTGCGATGCCGAAGCATCGAACAGGACTTTTCTCCACGCGGGGCCGCTGTCCGTCTCGTGCGTGAAGATGGGCACCGGCAGCGCGCGGTAGAGACCCGGCGAGAGGATCATCACCGCCCAGGAGGTGTTCATCGGCTGCCAGCCCGCCATGTTCCCAGCGCCCTCGAAGCTGCCGTCAAGCCGCTGCACACCCACCAGGTAAGAAGAATATTCGTCATCCCAGTCATGGGTGCCGTACCTGTCGATGTTGGCGAATTGGCTTCCTTTCTTCACAGCGTACATAGCATATAACTCACCCAGGTTGCCGTTCCAGTCCCCGTCTGGCACATCATCCCAATGCTCCTTGATGAACTGGGCGGCCGAGGCGATGCGCGTGTCGGTGACCGGCACGCCGGTCCAGATCAGATCCATGATACCGGCCCCCGCCTTGCCCACGTTGACGTGGTCGCCACGGCCCGAGTAGCCAAAGCCGCCGCTGCTGTCCTGCGTGTAGGCCAGCCAGTAGTCGCGCAGTTCGTCTTTTACCCACGTGCGTACCGTGATGCCCCAGTTGTCCTCCGCTGCAGCCAGGCCCAGGACAGGGAACTGGGTGTTCGAGTTGTCAGAGTCGCCCGAATTGGGCTGGTAGCGCCAGCCACCGCGGGCCGTCCCGCTCCCATCATCGTTCTGCCCCCAGGCAAACCAGTCAGCCATATCCTGGGTGATACTGTAATAGGTCTGACCGCGCACATAGATGGGAGGGCCCGTGCGGGCTGCCCGGGCGGGAGAGCCGGTGGTGGCCAGTGCCATCATGACCAGCCCGGACTCGTAGATGGCCTGGCCGTAGTAGTTGTAGATGCCGATGCCCACCCCGTCGCCGTCGCTGTCCGGATCACCGGCCGGCTGCACGGCTATGGCGTTCAGTTTGGAGTAGGTGAAGAGAGTGTTCCAGCCGCGCTGCACGTCCTCCACGTAGGGATCCTCCCATGGGTCACTGCCCGGGCGATGACCCTGCAACTGGAAGGCCTGTACGGCACTGATGGTATCGGCCACGTCACCCCAATCGGCAAAGGGGAGGCCAGCGCTCTTGTAACGAGAGGCCCGCTTGTGAATGTACCACAGACCTTTGTCAACGGCCACATCCACCTCTACGCCATGGCTGGGGGTGAGGGCTTTTACGGCGTAAATATCAGTGCCTGACCAGTCGAAAGCGCCCCAGACGGTGAGTGTCGCCGTGTAGACGGTGCCCGGGGGTGCGCTGTAGGTATGATCAGCCTCGATGACGTAGGGATCGCTGACCACGCCGGCGACGACCGGACTGCCGTCGCCAAAGTCCCACTCGAAGGTCGTCAGACCGTGGCCCTGGGCGGTCCCCTTGAGGGTGGTGGTCAGCCCAGACCAGACAGGATGGGGCTGAGCGGCGGCCCAGGGCACGCACGTCACCCGTGGGGAACCCAGGGGAACCACCGCCAGGTTGTTGTCGTGGTCCAATTCTAAAGTGCTGGTCGAGATCTCAACCGTGTTGGTGAACACCGCCTCAGCCAGGACTGCTTCGCTCACCTGGGCACCTACCAGGAGCTGCCCGCCGCTGCCAGGCGGCACCGTGCCCAACTGCCACACGATCACCCCGTCAGCCAGCGTGGCGACCGATCCGGCGCTGTGCCACGAGTGAGTCATCGAGACCGGCAGTGTGTCCGTCAGGACCACGTCCTGAGCGGCAAGCGTGCCATCGTTACGGTAAGTGATGCGGTAGACGATCTCGTTTTCGGGGGAGGAGAGGTCGCCTTCCACCTCTTCGTCCACCCACAGGTCGGCCATGGGCGGTTCTGCAACTGTGGTGTGCCAGAACCGGTTGTCCCGATTATCGCCTCCGTCGTCTTCGCTGACAGTGACCTGGTTGAGCAGCAGTGTCCCTGGAGCATTGGTGGCGTCAAGCTGCACTGCCAGCTCGAACTGGCGCGACTCGCCGGGATCGAGCGCCCCGATGTCCCAGACCACCGTGCCGGCGTCCACGTGCTCGGCCAGGCCATCCCTCCCTACCTCGAAGGTAGTGGTCACAAAGGTGGTGCCGGCCGGCAGCGTGTCAGTCAGGAAGACGTCGTGGGCTGTGCGGTTGCCGTTATTTCCATAGTGCAGTTGGTAGGTGATCACCTCGCCGGCGATGGGCAGGCCAGCTTCGAGGGACTCGTCGACCCACAGGTCCACCCGGGGATCGCTGGGCCACACGTCTATCTCGCTCCAGTTGTTGTTGGGATCGCGGTCCTTGGGAGCGCTGATCTCCACGCGGTTCCGCAAGCGCGTATCCTGTGGCGCGGCCTTTCCCAATTCCACCCGCAACTCGAAGGTCTCTGACCGATGCGCGCCCAGCGCCCCCAGGTGCCAGACGAGGGTGTTGCTGCCTGCGTCAACGGTGGGCGTGACCCCGCTGGTATCCCGGAGGTAGGTGACAGAGTCAGGCAGCGCGTCGGTGATAACCACGTCAGTCGCCGGGCCACGGGCGTCATTCGAGTAGTCGATCAAGTAGCTGTACTCGTCGCCTGGCACCACGTTCCAGACCGGCGTCTGCTGGTTCACTCGCACGTCCGAGGAACCAAAGCGATACTGGGTCTCATGGCCTGTCGGATAGCGGTACCGGACCTCGACGTCGTCATCAGGAGTGATGTCCCAGTCATACTGGGCCTCGTAGTAGCCGGCCCCATCTGTAGAGGGCCAGCGCCAGTCCTCGTTGACGCCGACGTCCAGGTCGCTGTTGGGCGGCCCGTGGCCCCACACCACGTCGGCGTCGTTGTTCACGTCGGCGGTGACCGGTACCACGACCAGGCTGGCGTACTGCGCTCCGGCCCAGGCTTCAATGGTATCTGCGATGGCGACGTCGCCGGTAAAGTCGAGGTCAAAGTCGCCGTTCGCGTCGCTGGTCCTCGTCACCGTCTCGCCGCCGTTGAGTGTCACCGTAACCGGAAGACCGGGGGCAGTACTGCCCTCCACCTGGTCGCGTCCGGTGTCTACATCTAGTCGCAGTGCCTTGCGTATGACGCCCACCTGGTGGCCGTCGGGCCGCACGTACCACAAAGCTACCTCGTGGCCGGGGAACACGTCGAAAGGACCAAAGTCAAGCGTATAGTTGCCGGCACCATCCGTCACACCCTCGACAGACGTGCCCCCCTCCGTCCGCACTTCGCCTCGCACGTCTGCCGGGAAGGGGACGCCGAATAGTTGGCCGGAGAGGGTCTCGGCATTGGCGTCTACTGCGCCGGTCATGGGGATGATCTCGATGCTGGCCGTCAGGCCCTGCGAGGTCTGGATCTCGACCACGTCGCCGGTCTGCAGTTCATCCTCGTCGTCACAGCAGAAGCCAATATTCCACCAATTGTCGCTACCGCTGTCGGTCGCGCCAGCCAGAACCGGCAGACCATCCCGCCAGACGGTGGCGACGATAGTGCTGCCAGGCGTCGTCTCGCCCTCGACCCAGTTGTGGCTCTGGTTGACGCGCACCGCCCGCGACGGTTCCCGGAATACGTTGATCACCCAATCGCCGTCAGGCTCATGGTACTGCACGCCCACGTTCTGACCAGGTAGCAGATCCCACTCGGAAGAAAAGTCGCAGGAGTAGGTCCCCCCGTCCGGCTCAATCGTAAAGCTCCGCCCTGGGCCGTTCTCCTCCCACACGCCACAATCGGCATTGAGCGTTTGTGTGAACCAATCGGCGTGGATGGTGCCGGAGATGGTGTCGTTATCGAGGTCTAACGCGCCGTTGATAGTGCCCACGCGCACGGTACTCGTGTGACCGTCGTCCACCCGGCCATACACCCAGTCGCCGGGCACGATATCGGGCTGATCGGGCGACCAACCCTGCCAGTTGGTGGAGAAGCCCGTTCGTCCTCCCCACCAGGGCACGACGCCTGTCGCGAGTTCGGCCGTGGCCTTGATCGGGCCGCTGGAGCCTTCGGTTACAGTAATCCAGACGGTGTGCCCGGCCTCATATTCGCCCTCCACCCAGTCATGGCCGTAGTTGACGCGGAACTCTGGCCGCCGTTCCTGGAAGACATTGCCCACCCAGTCACGGTCGGGCTCCGGGGAGAACACGGCGATGTTCTGCTCGGGCTCCAAGCCCCGCGCGGTGGGCATCACCGCGCGGACATAGTCCACCTGATTCTCCCTAGTCATCGGAGCGATAGATGTCGCCACACTAGGGCCACCCGGCGATGTCAAGAACATCCCCAGCACTACAGTGGAAAGCAAATATCGTATCTTCATCTCTGTAGTCCTCCACCATTCTTGGCGAGCGGCGACTTGCGCAATCGCCGTCCTGGGAAGATTGAAACTTTGCGCTTATGCTCTTGCAGATGTCACTGCCGGCCTCTTTTCGTAACGGAGCTCAGAGACCTGGTTTTTAGCTGAGAAATGCGAATTGTCCCTACAACAAAACAGCCGACTCTTCCTATCAGGAAAAGTCGGCTCAATCTTGTGCATATCCCTCCTTCCATGATCCCGCGGTTGCGATGAAGGTTACGATAATATCTGCCGGTCAAGACTGGCTACAATTATACTACGCAACGCATCTTGTGTCAATCGAGAGTGTATTGGTGTATTGGCAATTACCCATAAATCTGTTGCAAGCCCAGGGCGATGTGGGTAATCACCACAGGGTCAGAAGGGAACGATCCGTCCCAACCAACGACGCCACAGCACCGGGCGGGCCTGCCTCCACGCAGCTTTGGCCTCGGGATCGGCCGCGGTGCCGCGCGCGAAACAGGCGTGCACGTAGAGATCGACGATCCGGCCGATGGGCTCCTGCGCCTCGGGCACGGCGGCGCTGAGATCGTCCACCCACTCCAGGGGCGTATCGGAGACGCGGAGCGGACGGCCGAGCCAACGCCCGAAACGAAGCAGGCGGGCGTACGCCCGTTCGACTGCAGGCAGCCCGCGCAGGCCCCAGTTCTCCGCCGCCCACCACCCTCCGACGACCAGCGCGACGAGTGTGAGTCCAGTGGCCAACACCCACACCAGCGGCCCGCGCCTTTGGGCGAGTGGCTCAATATCCCAATCCAACTCGTCGCCGAGCCCGGGGCCCAGACGCCCGTCGTCATACGGGGAACCCATGTCCTCCCGCCCTGCGCCACGGGGTACGTGATCCTCCGACGCCGCCTCGTCATCGGGACGGGCGGGCCGGATGAGGGGTGGCTCGCTGATGGTCGGCTCGAACTCGATCCAGCCATAGCCGGGGAAGTAGACCTCTGGCCAACTGTGCGCATTCTTCTCCCGCACGCGAAAAACGGTGCGCTCCGCGATGTACTCCCCCTGGCCGTACCCGGCGGCGATTCGAGTCGGGATGCCCACGCTGCGCGCCAGCACCGCCATCGCCGTGGCGTAGCCATTGCAATAATCCCGCCGGCTGTCGAACAGCAAAAAGTCCACGTAATCCCGTCCCTCCGGCGGCTCGGGCGCGTTCAAATCGTACGTGATGGTGTGGCGCAGGTACTGCTCCAGTGCCACCGCCTTGTCGTACGGATTATCGGCGCCGACCGTGATCTCCTCGGCCAGCAGACGTACGCGATCAGGCAGCGCGGCGGGAAGCTGAAGGTAGCGTTGGTTGACCCAATCTGGATAATCCGTGCCGGCCTGCCGCAGACTCATCGCATCGGCGTGAGAGACCTGGGAGGTCACGACGTATTGGTCGTCCGCCTCCAGTGGCAGGACGCCATATATGCGGATGAATTCGAGCGGCGCATCCTCGCTCCGGTCGATGGTTGCCTCCGCTTCTCGATCGACAGCGACCGGCTGCGACGCTCCTACCAGCACCCGGTGTCCCGGCGTGTAACTGGTCACGGTCTGGTCGACGGGATGGCGGAGGTCGTCGCGTGCCATCCCTGGCACCTGCCGTCCGGGGATGAGCAGGATGCGTTCCTTCTCCACGGCCTCCCACCGGTCGCCCCGGTAGTAGGCGTAACCCGCGGCGCGCCAGTAGTAGCGACCTTCGCGAGGGGCCGAGATATCCATCACGACGACGTCGCGCACGTTACGCGGGCCGCCCAGCGTCAGCGAAGGTCCGAACGACTCGACCCGGGCCACCGCGTATCCCCGCAGGCCGGAGAACAGGCGCTGCCATTCCTCCTGGACCGTGTGCCAGGGGTCGCTGACGCGACGCCACGTCGCGGCCAGGCGGGGCACGGCCACGGCAGCCGGCAGCGCCCAGGCGAGAACCAGGACAGCCAGGATCAGCACCAGGCCAGCCCGAAGGAAACCGACGCGCAGCGCAGGATCGTAGACCATCCGCTCCCGTCGCCATTTCTCCTCCTGCTCGAAGGCGTGAGAGCGGGCGACGTACAGCAGGGCGAAGAACAGGTAGAGCGCCAGGTAGCGCATCATGGGGGCAGGGCCGACGTAGTAATAGACGCTGACGAGCACGACGATCCCCGGCGGGAGGATGGCGCGCCAGGCCCGCATCCGGCGGAAGGTATGCCAGGCCGCGCTGTAGCCCAGAATCCAGAACAACGCGCTCAGCAGCATCACAAAGATCAGCGTGTCGCGGCCCTTGCCGCCGGTGACGGCCTGGTGGGCCCAATAGAAGAAGCGGGCGGCCAGGTCGGTGATGCGCTCGCCCCACGTCAGATCCCCTGGCAATCCACGTCCCAGCAAGAACCCAACCCACGTCATGCCGTAAACGGTGCTGAAGAGGTGGCATATCCGACCCTGGAAGACGCTCCAGCCCAGGAACAGCCCGGCGACCAGCCCTCCGGCAGCAGCCACCGGCAAGACTTGGAGCCCCTCGGCCCACTCTGTGGCGACGAGCGTCCACGCAGCGACCAGGAGTGCTCCGAGCAGGAGCACTGCCGTGTTCCACCCTTCTTCCAGTCTGAGCAGTTTCAACTTTTCACCATCCCAGACCTGACAGGTTTCACAGCCCACTTCCCGGCGTAAACATACCCCCTGACCAGGTCGAATCGAGCTCAAGATGACACCTTCGGAGACCTGACAGGTTTCACAGCCCACTTTCCGGCGTAAACATACCCCCTGACCAGGTCAAATCGATCTCGAGATGACACCTTCGGAAACCTGTCAGGTCTTGCCCATTATAGCGGATAATCCCACAGGAGCAACACTATCGGTGGGCTCCAGTACTGGATTTGCCCCCCCTCCCTCACCCTGGTATAATGCCCGCGTTTGAGCGAGGAGCTGGGCTATGACGGAATGGAAGACAGACGTGGGGCGAGGCCTGAGCATCGGCATCGGCTTGATGGTCACCATCGTTCTGGTAGACGTCGGGCTGATCTGGCTGGCGGGAATCCGGCCGCTCGCGATTGGGACGTTCATCATTGGGCTGGCCGTGCTGTTCAGCCTGGGGCTGCTGGCGTTGATCGGCTACTGGCTACAGGGATTGAGCAGCTCTGGATATTTCCTCGACCGCAACGCGCTGGTCATCCACTGGGGGTCGATAGAGCAGACCATCCCCGCCGGACAGATCGAGCGCGTGCTCACGGGCGACAAAGTGGAGGGACACATCCAGTTCCACGGTGGGATGTGGCCGGGCCACTGCGTCGGCTACGGCGAGGTCCCTGGCGCAGGGCCGGCTCTCTTTTACGCGACGGTTCCTCCCCGGTACCAGATCTACATCGTCACCCCCGGCCTCACGTACGGCATCTCTCCGGCCAACGCCGAGGGCTTTCTCGAGTCGCTCCACAAACGGTTGCAGATGGGCCCCACGCAGATCGTGGAGCAGTTCTCCAGCCTGCCGGGCATTCTCAACTGGGCCATCTGGCAGGATCGCGTGGGGCTGGCATTGCTGGCGGTCGGCTTCCTGGCGATCCTCGCGCTGACCGGCTTCCTGTGTTTCCAGTTTCCCGCACTGTCCCGGCTGGTACCCCTCCACTTTGACGCGGCAGGTAACGCCGACCGGCTGGGTTCGCGGGGTCAGATCTTTTTCATCCCGCTCATCGGCCTGCTGGCGCTACTGCTCAACGGCACGCTGGGGGCGATCGCGTACCGGCGCGAACGGGTCGCGAGCTACCTGCTGTGGGGCGGAGCCGTGCTCGTCCAGGTGCTGGTGTGGACGGCGGCTGTGGGAATTCTGGGGCAGACATAGCGGTATTCGCGGCTATGGACGCCGCAACTTGTTGCGGTCTTTGGCGGTCGCCCAGGGAAGACCCGAACAAGTTCGGGCGTCCAGAATCCCAAACGGGCGCGAGGGACACAATGCTCGGATCAGTTAACCTCTTTGAACTCGTCGGCGGGCTGGCCCTCTCGCTCGTCATTGGCGTGACCGGCTACAGGCGCGGCGCGCTGAGCGGCAGCGGCGTCGCCGGCGCGCTCATCAGCGGCACGCTCATCTTTGGGCTGGGAGGGTGGGAGTGGGGCACCCTGCTCATCGTCTTCTTCGTCTCCTCCAGCGCGCTCTCCTTCTACCGCGCCCGCGAAAAGCAGGCGCTGTCGGAAAAGTTCCCCAAGGGGCACCGGCGCGACCTGGCCCAGGCGCTGGCGAACGGGGGCCTGGCTGCGCTGCTGGCGGTGCTCTCTCACCTCCTCCCCCCCCTGATGGGGGGGGCAGGGGGGGTGTGGTTCGTCGCCTGCGCCGGTGCGATGGCGGCCGTCAACGCCGACACCTGGGCCACCGAACTGGGTGTCCTCAGCCCACACCCCCCGCGCTCGATCACGACCGGCCGGCGCGTGGAAGTGGGCACCTCGGGCGGCGTCACGTGGCTGGGGACTGCCGCGTCGTTGGGGGGGGCGCTCACGATCGGGCTGGTCGCCGGGCTGGAACTGCTGATCCTGCGCCAGGGCTGGGCCAGCGTCGCTACGTTGCTGCTGGCGGCGACGGTCGGCGGCGCGGCCGGGTCAGCCTTCGACAGCCTGCTGGGGGCCACCGTCCAGGCCATCTATTGGTGCGACACCTGCGGCAAAGAGACCGAGCGCCGGGTGCACCTATGCGGCGCGGAGACGCGCCTGTTGCGCGGGGGGCGCTGGCTGGGGAACGACCTGGTGAATTTCGCCGCCTCGGCGGTGGGCGCGCTCGTCGCGGCGGGGATCGGATTGGGGCTGCTGTGAAGGGCCAAGTGAATAGGCCGGCGCGTCTCGTCGTCGTCGACGTGGACGGGCTGCGGCGCGACGTCTTTCGGGCGGCGCTCGAAGCGGGTGAGCTCCCGAACGTCGGGCGGATCGCCGGCGGGCGGGAGGCGAGGACGGCCTGCCAGGTCGACGCGCTCAGCACCGCCCCTTCGATCACGTTCGCCGCCCAGGCCAGCATCTTTACCGGGCGGCACCCCGGCGCGCACGGCATCGCCGGGAACGAGAGTTTCGACCGGCTGGGTCGCATCTCCGGCGGCCGCCCCCGCCACTTTGGCTTTGACGTCGGCTACACGCTGGCAGTCGACGACGCCGTGCGCGTGTTCACCGACGGGCTGGCCTCGCAACTCCTCAACGGCGAGACTCCCACGCTCTACGAGGTGGCCTCCGCCCACGGCCTGACCTCCGCCGTGGCCTATCACATGCTCGCCCGGGGTGCCGGCGCGTGGCTGCCCCCGAACGTCGTCGACATCGCCCGCTTCACCAAAGGGAAGGGGGTGTTGGGGTTGGAGGCGGGCGAGTACGACCGCGGGATGCTCGACCGGTTGATCGGGTACCTGGACGCGGGGAGCCGCCCGGACGTGCTCACCGCCTACTTTATGGGGCTCGACCACCACAGCCACGTCCACGGGCCCGCGAGCCAGCCCGCCTACCTGCGTGACGTGGTCGACCCCCAGGTGGGACGGCTGCTGGACGCGCTGGAGGCGCACGGGATGCTGGACGGCGCGCTGTTTGCGCTGGTGAGCGACCACGGCCAGATCGAGGTCGTCCCCGACGACCGCCACTCGATCCGGCTGGGGTTCCCCTTCGACCGGGAACTGGGCCACGTGTTCCAGGCGCTCGGGCTCGACGTGCACGACGTTCCCGGCGAGGACCCTGCGTGTGACGCGGTGGTGGGTCTCAACGGCGGGCTGGCGCACGTCTACCTCCAGCACCGGGCGGCCCGCTGGGCGGACCCCCCACGCTACGGGGAGGACGTCCTGCCGGTGGCTGAAGCCTTCCGCCAGATGAACGAGACCGGAAAGTACGAGGACGAGCTGCAGGGCAGCCTGGACCTGATTCTGGTCCGGGACGCGGAGCACGAGGGTTGGCAGGGGACGTACCGGGTCTACGCGGGCGACGGGCGGACGGGGTCGCTGGCCGAACACCTGGCGGTCCACCCCGAGCTGGACTATGCCGACGCGGCCAACCGCATCCAGTTGGCGGCCGGCTCCTGCACGGGCGACCTGGTCCTGGTCGCGAACGGGCGGGAGGGCTACTACTTTGGCGCGCCGACGACCGGCGTGCACGGGGGGCTCTATCCGGAGGAGTCGGAGGTGGTGTTGACGTTTGCCTACCCCGGCGGTTCCCCGGACGAGATCGCGTGGCTGCGGGAGACGGTGGCCGGCGTGGTCGCCGACGCCTGTGCGAACGAGGGCGGCCGGGAGCCCAGCGTGGCTGACATGGTGCCCACAGCGCTGGCGCTGCTAGGGATGTGCGGGTGATGGAGGCACAAACATAGACATCGTCGATTATCGCATCTTGCGCGCCGTGATGCGATACTATGCGCAACAGCCTGAAATTGACGTGGAAGCAGGCCTTTCGGATCAGGAGGTGGCAGCAACCGACGACCCGCAAGCTCGCTTCAACCTGGTGCTGGCCCACTACCTGGCTGGGGCAATCAGCCTGGCCCGTGCGGCCGAACTGTTGGATCTATCCTGGCTGGATCTGCGCACCCGCTGCCTGCGACTTGACGTTCCCCTGCGCACAGCGCCGGCTGACCTGGCCGAGGCTAAAGCAGACGTCAAAGTTGCCGAAGCAGATGCATCATCCCACATACCCAATCTCATCTCAGGAGAGAATCCAATGTCTTTCTTCACCGTTAGCGAACTGCCCAGCACGGAAATGCTGCCGGGCATCGTGCGCCGGGCGGTCTATCTGGAGCACACGATGATGACCTTTTTCGAGTTCGAACCCGGGGCCGTGATCCCCGAGCACAGCCATCCCCACGAGCAGATCACCTACGTGGTGCAGGGGGCGATGGAATTCCGCCTGGGCGACGAGACGCGGGTGCTGCGGGCCGGCGAAGGCGCCTGCTGCCCGCCCAACGTGCCGCACGGTGCCGTCGTCCTCGACGAGCCGACCGTCGCGCTCGACGGCTGGTACCCCCCGCGCGAGGATTACAAGTAGCAGCGTGCGGAAGCGCAGCGCCAGGCTCATCCTGTTCCTGGTCGTGATCATCCTGGGCGGCCTGTGCCTGGTCGCCGGGGCGCGCCTGTGGAGGCGCTATCGCGGCGGGCTGATCCCGCCGCCGCTGCCCTCGTTTCCCCCCGCGCCGCCTTACACCCCCTGGCCCACGCCGCCCGTCGCCACGGCGTTCGATTTCCCGCTACAGCCGGCCGGGGCGTACGGCCCCTACGTCCAGGGGATCACCGGGCCGCTACCGGTCGACACCCGCTACGGCGCGCAGAACCTGGCGCAGGGGGAGCGTTCCAACTGCTTCCGCGACGCGGGTGGTGAGCCCGTCCCCTTCGCCGAGCTCTACCACGCCGGGGTCGACCTGTTCGCGCTGAACGACGCGGGACAGGTCGCCTGGGGGGGGGCCACGCACGCCCCGGTCCACGCCGTCGCCGACGGCGTCGTCGTCTGGACGCTGGACGCAGGCGGGGACGGCCACATCGTCGCCACCGAGCACCTGCTGGCCGACGGCAGCGCCGTCTACGCCGTCTACTGGCACGTGGATCACGTCCAGGTGCGGGAGGGCCAGCCGGTCGCCCGGGGGCAGGCCATCGCCGTGGTCTACGACCAGGGGCTCAACAGCCACCTGCACTGGGAGGTGCGCGCCTTCCGCGACGGATCGGACCTGTTTCCGGCCGGGACGGCGGGCGCGCGGGGTACCTGCAACGGCCACGTGGCGGGCGTGGGCTACACGTGGGACGACGATCCGGCCCTCGCGCACCCGGACGCATACGGCTACCTGGACCCGACGGCGTTCGTCGAGGGGCACCGGCGGCGATGTGCCCGGGGCGGCCAAATGAGTTGCATTACACGATATTTTGCAACACGCATTGTCTATTGACATCGGTCCCAATCTGGTGTATACTAGCGTTGGGTTTCGTGGGGGTTTCACAGACCCTTGCGAATCGTATAGTTGGCTTGATCAAGAAGGAAGGCTGTCGTGAATTCCTGGTGAGATGATCTGCCCTCTGCTCCTGCAAGTCAGACCTGTCGGGGCGTTGCTGTCACCTTCGGCCATTCCCCGGCCGAAGCGCACAGTCACCCCGGCGGGTTTTTTGACCCGCACGTGCCATCATCGTCAGGCAGACATCCCCACCGCTGATGCCTCGCGGTCAGGCAGGTTTCGTCCAGCCCGGACAAAAGGAGGGGTTATGGTCCGACGTGACGCTCCGTAATTGCCACGTTCTGTGAGTCGTTTCTTGCCAAGATAAGAAAGGATGGAAAATGATGCAGGAAGGAACAAGAACTACCGGAGCGGCCAGGCTTCTGTGGCCGCTGGTGCTGGGGCTGGGGCTGGCGTTGGGGTTGCTGTGGGGCCTGATGCCCCACTCGGCCGTCGAGGCCCAGTCCGGCGGCCCTGGTGACGATACCACCGGGGATGGTGACTCGATCATCGCCCTGATCGCCCAGGGCGCCGAGGGGATCGAGCTGCCGGTTAGGGTCAACTATGCCCACGACTGGATCGAGGGACGCACCCTCCCCCACTATACCGCCGTCGTGACCGTGGCCGACGTCAGCGGTGTCAAGGCGACCCTGCTGGCCCAGGCCGACCACGAGGGCGAATTCCAGACTGACGACTGGAGGGATGACTGGGTGCCCGATCAGCCGGACATCGAGCCGGGCGACGTGGTCACCTTCGCCTCGATCGGGTACGTAGGCACGGTCGACCCGGTGGGCACGATCAAAGGCGAGCTGGACGCCGACAGCGACACCATCTCCGGCACGATCCACGCCCCCTGGTTCTCACCGCAGACGCTGGACGTCAGATGCATGGTGTGGGTCGACGACGGGCCGGACGACATCGAGGTGCCCGGCGTGGCAGCCGACGGCGGCCACTACTTTTGCGATTTCTCTGGGATGTGGGACATCGAGCAAGGGCAGGACGTGGCCGTGCAGTATACCGAGCCCGACGGCAGCGAGGTGATCAACGTGTTCGAGGAGCCAGCGCCCGACATGCGGGTGGAGAAGTGGTCGGAGGGCGAGGGTGAGGCCGGCGGACCGGCCGTCTTCACCATCCGCTATCGGAACGAGGGAGAGGCCGAAGCCGAGACAGTCCTGCTCACCGACACGCTGCCCGCCGGCACATCCTACATCACCGACAGCAGTGGCTTCCCGGTCTCCGTCGGCGGTGGGCTGGTCGTCTGGAGCTTTGGGCCGGTGGCCGCGAACGACGGGGGACAGTTCCAGATCCTACTGTCGAACACGGCCAGCAGCAGCGACACGCTACACAACGAGGCAGATATCTACTCCCCCCACGATGATCATGAATGGAACGACCACGCCGAGACCGAGAGCCACGTCGGGGCGGGCCAGCCCGACCTGCACGTGAACAAGAACGCCAACCCAAGGGACCCCGCCCCCGGCCAGACCTTCCTCTACGAGATCGACTACGGCAACCAGGGACCGGTCGCCAGTGGCCCGGTGGTGCTGACCGACACGCTGCCCGAGGACACGACCATCGTCTCCTGGTACTCGGACAACGACTACGACCTGTGGAGCGAGGTGATGGCCGACGAGAGCCAGCTCGTGTTGACAGCTCCCACCATACCCGGCAACTGGGGCGACCGCATACGTCTCCGGCTGCAGGTGAGCGACACCATCACCTACGGCACCCAATTGACCAACACGGTCCAAATCACGACCGCGGGCGATAGCAACCCCGGCAACAACTGGGATATGAACGACGACGTCCGGGTCAATCCACCGCGCTGGAACATGTACCTAAACAAAGAGTGGGGTGGGGGACAACTGGTGCCCGGCAAAAAGATCCGTTATAACGTCTACTACAACAACAGCGGCAACGTGGCGACCCAGGCCTGGCTCACCGACACGTTGCCCGAGGGCACAACCTTCCTCACCGCGACCCGCTGGACTGGCTACGGCGAGGTGCCGGTGAAACCCAGCTACGTGGGAGAGGGGATCGTGGTCTGGGATGTGGGCCTGCTGGAGCCCGGCGACTGGAGCAATCTCGACTTCTACCTAGCCATCAGCCCCACCGTCGCGCCGGGCACCGCCATCACGAACTGCGCTACCATCGCCATGGACCAGCCCGACAGTTGGCCCTCCGACAACACCAAGTGCGTGGTGGAGACGGTGCGTGCCCCAGGCCCCAACCTACGGGTGCGCAAGGAAGCGCGGTGGGATTCGGAGGACCGGCTTGACTACTCGCTGCGGTTCGAGAACCTTGGGACCACTCGGATGGAGGACATCTGGATCACCGACACGTACCCGGTCTCGACCACCTTCAACGGCGACTGGTGGGTCGAGTGGGGGCCCTGGATCACCATCACCCACGACGCGGCCAGCCGCCAGCTCATCTTCTGGGTCGAGGACCTCAGCCCCGGCAATACGGCAGGCACCCGTTTCCGCGCGGACGTAGACGCGGCCATCGAGGGTGTACAGGGGCTGATTTTCACCAACACCGTCGAAGCCCCCTGGCCGGGGGATGTCTACCCGGGCGACAACACGGCGGTCGAAGTGGCCTACGCCGGCCCCGACGTGTACGTCGAGAAGCGGGTCAGCGGCGGTGAGCCTGGTCCTGGTGAAACCGTCACCTTCACCGTCGAGTTCGGCAACCGCAACAATGGGTGGAGCAGCGACAACCGCTACGGCAGCCGCATCACCGACACGCTTCCGGCGGCGATGGAGTTCATCACGGCCACGGCGGCGAATGATCCCACCCAGCCCTGGAAACCTGACGCGATCGACGGGAACACGCTGAGCTGGGGCTGGGGCACGATGTGGTCCAACTCGACCTGGTACTTTGACATCATCGTCCGCATCACCGACACCGTCGGGGCCGGTGCCGTACTCACCAACACGATCGAGGCCTACGGCGACAGTCCAGATGACGTGGAGCCAACCTATGACAACAACGTCAGCTTCGCCATCGTCACCATGCCTGGGGCCGAGATCTACTTGCCGATAGTGATGCGCAACTTCTGAACGAAAGGTGCCCGGCAAAGTGCCGGTCACCTGAACGACTCTCAAAGAACGGCGGGCCTCGCTCAAAGATGAGCGAGGCCCGTTTTGCTGTGGAAAGGCGCTACCGGCACTAACTTGTGTGGGGCTGACCAGCCTGCGCTTCTTCAAGGGGCAGACGTACTACACTGGCGACACGACCCCGGGCGATTTTCAAGCGGGGGCGCGGATTTCGCTCCGCACCGGCGAGCCTTTCACCTGCCCGTTCGCGGCCAGTGCCTCGGCTGTCGAGTTCTTTATGACCAACGGCGGCAACCTGTTGATCACCAACTCCCGCGGGCAGCGCATCGGCTACGATCCCGCGACAGGGCAGATGGTCAACGAGATACCGGATGCCCACGTTGTCTATCTCAGGGGCGTACACGGCCCCAAGTACTGAATTCCCCTGGGGGAGGCCAGCGAGGTGTACCGCGTCACCGTCAGTGGGGCGAACATCTCCGCGCAGGTCGAGACCGACCTGGTGATGGTGGGGCCGGGCTACGTCGTCGGCTTTGAGGGCATCCAGCTCCAGCCGAGCCAAACCCTCAGAATGTCGTTGAGCGCCGATGGCCGGCAGTTGGTCTTCGACGAGGGGCAGGCGACGCCGTCTCCGCAGGTGTTCCAGGCCATCGACTGATGTGAACCTGGCCTGAAGCAGAAGGAATGGATAGAGCCCCGCGCTCACGATAGCGCGGGGCTCTAATGAGGAACTGTCGATGGCCATAGACATCTTGCTCGAGCGACCGTATTTTGCCATCCTCAAGCACATAGTTCGCTACGATGTCATTTCCTCCCCCGGCGTGAGTGCGACGCTCTACGGAGCCAGATCGAACTGGACGGAGCACCAGACGTCCGTCGTGCCGGCGTACTGGCAGTCCGTTATCTCGATAACTCCTGGCAGGCCCTCTTTGTCTATGTCGCTGCAGTCCAGCCACACGTTGCTGTAGATGTCACCGTCGCCGTCCAGGAGCTCCCACTTCAGGCCGGGCGCTGCCTGGACGGGGGGAGCGAGGTCGAAGGTGACCCGCCACGAAGCCTCCACCGGCGTCTCTGTCCCACCGGCCACCTCCACGCTGGTCGCGGTGGACTCTCGATCGCCCAGGATCAACAGCAGCTTCGAGGGACCGGCCTTCACGCGGGTGTAGTAGCTGTCCTCTCTGCTGGTCGTCAGGTAGAAGGTGACGGCGCTCACAGGGCCTGCGGGGAAATCCGCCGGGAGCTGGCCGTAGACCCGAACCCCGCAGCCGCAGCAGGAGGTGCCCCCCGCCACCGGATAGAATCCCTCGCTCCGCCGGCCGGACGAGGTGTAGAGCCGTGCGGTGCTGGGCCGGCTTATTCCCCACCGAGGCCAGTAGCCGGAACCCCACCAATAGGGAACTCCGTCTATCCTCCCGGTCACCCCGCTACCGTCGGTGTTGACGACCACGCGCTGCTCCTCGGCGCTGCCTCTCTCCCAGTACCAGCCAAGGATCTGCTGTCCATCTGGGCTCCAGGAGACGCTGCCCCGGTCCGCTTGCTGTTCCTCAAAGGCATACACCTGGTGAGGGTCGCTTCCATCGGCGTTGACGATCCATATCCCACGCGCCAACCCATCCTGGAAGTACAGGAAAGCGATCTGCCGGCTGTCGGGCGACCAGGCGGGTATCTCGGTACAGAACTCGTCGGAAACCAGCAGCGGTTGCGCATCTGAGCCGTCCGGACGGATGCGCCACAGATTGCAGTCGCGGTAGAACGCGATCCACTCTCCATCAGGGGACCACTCGGCCTCCTGATCGTGGGTATCGCCGCTGGTGACCTGCGTCATGCCGGAGCCGTCGGCGTTGATGACGTAGAGATTGTGATCGGGCCGTGCCGAGCCGGCGGGGAAAAGGATCTGCCGGCCGCTGGGGGACCAGCAGGGCACACCGGTGGCTGCAAAGTCCAGATCGCGGGTCACCTGGGTGACCTGGTCCGCGTCGAAGTCATGGATGCAGATTTGAGGGGGCGTCACGCCTTCGCACCAGTCGACCACCTTGCCTCCTTCAGGTGGTGTCGGCTCAAGCACGGGCATAGTCGTGGCTATGGGCCGTGGTGTAGACGTCGCCGCCACCTCCGTCGCCGCCGGCGTCACGACTGGCGTGGTTTCGGGCGTTGCCCCTTCAGCCCCTTCGGCTTCGCTCAGGACAGGCCCTTCGGCTTCGCTCAGAACACGCGTTGCCTGTACCAGCCGTACTACCTCCAACTGCCCGCCGCTGATCTGCACCCGCAGTGGCACGCGGTTCAGGACGAGAAAGATGACCACCAGGGCAATGACGCCTACCGCTGCCCACGCCACCACTCGACGCCATCCTGCCGGCAGCGCGCCCCGCACGCCAGCGACCGCCCGTGGCATTGCTGCTTCCACTGTGGGTGGCTCCACCCTTGCCGCTGGCTCTGTTCGCGCCGCCATCTCTGCGGACTTGACCGCCGCGTCCAACGCCCGCACCATCTCACCCGCCGTCTGAAAGCGGCCATCGGGCTCCTTGGCCAGCGCCCGCAGGATCACCCGCTCCACCTCCTCTGGCAGCTCGGGCCGGATCGAGCGGGGCAGCGGCAACGGCTCCTGGATGTGCTTCAGCACCACCGCCAGCGGCGTCTCCGCCTCGTAGGGTGGGCGGCCCGTCACCATCTCGTACAGCATCACGCCCAGACTATAGGTGTCGGAGCGGGCGTCCGCCCTGGCTCCCTTCCCTTGCTCCGGGCTCATGTAGGCCGGCGTCCCGATCCCGACGCCTGTTTCCGTCAACTGGACCGACGCTTCCATCATCCGGGCCAGGCCAAAGTCGGTGAGGAAGGTGTTCTCCTCGGCGTCGAGCAGGACGTTGGTGGGCTTGACGTCCCGGTGGACGACGCCCATCCGGTGGGCATAGTCCAGCGCGCTGCCTACCTGCCCGACGATGCGGTTGACCTCGCGCAGGGGCAGGGGGCCCTCGGCCACCCGATCCTTCAACGTCCCGGCCTCCAGGTAGCGCATCACCAGGTAGGGCCGGCCCTCCGCCTCCCCATAGTCGTGCACGGGGAGGATGTGGGCGTGTTCCAGTTGGGCCACCGCCCGGGCCTCCCGGCGGAATCGCCGGAGGAAGGTCTCGTCCTGGGCAAAGTGGGGCGAGATCACCTTGACCGCGACGTAGCGGTCCATCGCCGGCTGGTAGGCCTTGTACACGGTCGCCATCCCGCCGACGCCGATCTGTTCGACGATTCGGTAGGGTCCCAGTTGTCCGCCGATCAACCCGTTCATCTCTCACCTCCAGACGCGAAGATGCCTTGCGGGGTGGGGAAGAATGCAGACGATGGACGGTGGGAAGCGGGAGTTGTTCGACATTCGCGCACTCACCGTGCCACCCCTGTGCCGGTACGTGCTTATGGTAGCATGGTCTGGTGTCGAAGTCAACTATTTGAGGGGTTCTACCGCCTGGGGCTTGGCCTGCCCGTTCGTCGCCGCCAGTGTTCACCCAAGCCTCTTCCCCCTCTCCCTCTGGGAGAGGGCAGGGGTGAGGGAAGATCTGCCAACACAAGGCCGAGCAATGAATTGCTCGGCTGATACCAAAAATGCGATAAATCGCATTCGTCCGGAGTCGGTCGCGACGGAGTTGTCCGTTTGGCCGGTGCCTCCGGAGAGAGGACCGACGAACGGCGCTCAGGGGGGAGACGGCCAGACCCTAAGGGTTTTCCGAATAACCCTGAGGGTTTCAGAAAACCATGAGGGTCTTCACAGCTCCGCCAGCCAACCGCGGACGCGCTCGGCGTTGGGGTCCTCGATGGCCTCGTAGATGCGGAGCGCCTGCTGCCACAGGTCGCGGGCGCGGGCGGCGTCGCCCCGGTCGCGGGCCAGGAGGCCCAGCCGAGCAATGAATTGCCCGGCTGACACCAAAAATGCGATAAATCGCATTCGTCCGGAGGCGGTCGCGACGGAGTTGTCCGTTTGGCCAGACCCTAAGGGTTTCGGAAAACCCTTAGGGTCTTCCGGGCCCCGCCAGCCAACCGCGGACGCGCTCGGCGTTGGGGTTCTCGATGGCCTCGTAGATGCGGAGGGCCTGCTGCCACAGGTCGCGGGCGCGGACGGCGTCGCCTTGGTCCTCGGCCAGGAGGCCCAGGTTGGCCAGGTTGGCGCCCTCGCCGCGGCGGTCGCCGATTTCGCGATCGATCTCCAACGCCTGCTCGTAGTACTCGACGGCCCGGCGCACCTCGCCCAGGTCGGCGTAGGCGTTGCCCAGGTTGGCCAGCCAGTTGCCCTCATTGCGGCGGTCGCCGATCTGGCGGGTGATCTCCATCGCCTGCTCGTAGCACTCGATGGTCCGGCGCACCTCGCCCAGGCCGGCGTAGGCCAGGCCCAGGTTGCCCAAGGCATTGCCCTCGCCGCGGCGGTCGCCGATCTGGCGGGCGATCTCCATCGCCTGCTCGAGAGTTCCGATGGCCCGCCGCACCTCGCCCAGGCGATAGTAGGCCGAGCCCAGGTTGCCCAGGACGTTGCCCTCCATTCGGCGGTCACCGATCTGGCGGGCAATCTCCAGTGCCTGATCGTAGTACTCGATGGCCCGGCGCACCTCCCCCAGGTCGGCATGGGCCAGGCCCAGGTTGCCCAGGGCGTTGCCCTCCATTCGGAGGTCGCCGATCTCGCGAGCAATATCCAGCACCGCCCCGTAGTACTCGATGGCCGGGCGCACCTCCCCCAGGTCAGCGTAGGCGGCACCTAGGTTGCCCAGATCGTTGCCCTCCCCGCGCTGGTCTCCGATCTGGCGATGGATTTCCAGGATCTGCTCGTAGCACTCGATGGCCCGGCGCACCTCGCCCAGGGCGGCGTAGGCCAGACCCAGGTTGCCCACGGCGGCGCCCTCCACACGGCGGTCGCCGATCTCGCCTGCGATCTCCAGCGCCTGCTCGTAGCACTCAATGGCCCGGCGCACCTCGCCCAGGCGATAGTGGGCGATGCCCAGGTTGCCCAGGGCGTTCCCCTCCCCGCGCCGATCTCCAAGCTCGCGGGTAATGACCAACTGCTGCTCGTAGTACTCAATGGCCCGGCGTACCTCCCCCAGGTCCGCATAGGCCAGGCCCAGGTTGCCCAGGTGGACGCCCTCGGCAGGACGGTCTCCCAGCCGGCGGGCGGCGGAGAGCGCCGCCTCGTGGATCGGGATCCGCTCCCGCGGAGGCAGGCGCAGATCCAGCAGGTAGGCCGTTCTGTCGGAGAAGTCGCTCAGCCAGCGGACGGCGGGGTCGTCGTCGCGGGCCTGCATCCGGGCAAAGGAGGCCTGCAGGTGTGGCCAGGCCGCGTCGAACCGGCGCAGCGCCTCCAACACGTGCTCGCCGCCCTGTTTGTACAGGTCGTCGGCCTCGGCGCCCACCTCCAGGTAGTGTCCGGCGTGGCGCAGGGCCGCCCGCCCCAGCCGCTCCCCCTCCGCCGCGGCGTCCGGCCCGGCCCCCCCGTGGGCGAAGACGTCGCGCGCCACCGGGCGCATCAGGTCGTGCAGGCGGTAGACCCGCCCCTCCGCGTCGTACAGCAGCAGGCTGCGGACGGTGAGCTCGCCCAGCCGGTCGCGCGCCTCCGTCTCCTCCACCTCCCACACCGCCGCCGCCGCCGCCCGGTCGAAGGGGGCCGGGAAGACCGACAGCACCTGCCAAGCCGCCGCCAGGTCCGCCCGCTCCCGCACGAGTTGGTCCGCGCTCAGGGTGAGCGCCGCCCGCACGTCCAGGTCCTCGTGCACCAGCCGCGCCAGCCGCTCCCGCTCGTCGGCCAACGCCTGGGCGTACTCGGCCGGGCTCCAGTCGGCGTGCACCTTCAAAAAGCTCCCGGCCACCCGCAGCGCCAGCGGCAGCCGCCCGCACAACTGTGCGATCCCGTCCAGTTCCTCCGGCGTAGCCCGCTCCTGGCCCAGGATCTCCCCCAGCAGCGCTCGCGCCTCGTCCTCCGAGAGCAGGTCCAGGTTGAAGGACCTCATCCCCGAGAGCGCGATCGAGCGGCGGGAGGTGACGATCAGGCCGCAGGGCGCGGGCGGCAGCAGCGGGCGCACCTGCGCGCCGCCGGCCGCGTCGTCGAGCAGGAGCAGCGCCCGGCGGCCGGAGAGGGTGGTGCGGTAGACGGCGGCCAGCTCGGCGGGGTCGGCGGGCAGGCGCAGTTCGGGACGGAAGGCGTGCACCACCCGGCGCATGGCCTCCTCCGCCGCCAGCGGCCGGTCGGTTGTGCCGGCAAGATCGACGACGATCTGAGCGTCGGGGAAGCGATTGGTGAGGCGGTGGGCGACGTGGACTGCCAGGGCGGTCTTGCCGATGCCGCCCATGCCGCCGATGGCGGATATTGCCGCGGCGGCAGGCGCGGCGGGGCCGGCGGCCAGGTGGTCGAGGAGTTGGCGGAGTTCGGGCTGGCGGCTGGTAAAGTCGGCCAGGTCGGCGGGGAGTTGGTGGAGAGGGGCGACGGACGGGGCGGGTGCCCCCTCCGCCGGGGTGGTGACGGTGACCCGAGCGCCCGGGTGGGCGACTACGACGGGACCGTGGACATCGTGGCCTACGGCTGCTCCGCCAGCACCGGCGGCCACGCTGCGATCGCCCTGGGCAACACTGCCGGCGCCATCCACGTGGACACCGTCCGCGGGCGATGGAGGCTTCTCCTCGTCGCCCAGGAGACCCAGGTCCTTCAGGATGTCCGTGGTGTCTCTGAGGAAGCCCGCCACCCCTGCTGCGGTGGCTACGGTGCCCCCGAAAGCGGCAATCAGAATAAGGATGCGGCCATTGGGGGTCGTGTGCCACTCGGGGAAGAGCACCCAGCTCCCACCTGCTACAATCAGGATGATTGTGCCCAGGGCGAGGAGCAGGATCACGACTGCTGTCTTGAGACGCATTGGCTATCGTCCTTATGTGCCGAGAGGCCTGTCGCGGGCAAGACCCTAAGGGTTTCGGAAAACCTTTAGGGTCTTCAGTTCGCATAGTGTATGCCAGGTGGGCGGAGATGTCAAACGGGGGGGCGGACGGCAAGTTCAACGTCCACAGAGGTTCGTCGTTGCTGATCTGGCGAGGGTGGGCGATCACATCAGGTGCTGGCCGAGCTTGCTTGGGGCTTGCCTCCTCAATTGCGGTGCCAGGGCTCTTGACTATAATAGTCCACGTGGCACGGAGCCACTCGTGCCTATCGGCGCTTGTTGCGCCGCAGCTTTCTAGATTTGGTTTCGCAATAATCGCCTTCGCTGGGGCAGTGTATACGTGGATTTCGTCATCGAGCGCTGGAACACACCTGCTGGAGATACAGTTTCGAAAAGTACGAGGGGGCAATCGCATGAGAATTGAGGAGTACAGAGAGTATCTGCAGGGGCAGGAGATTCTCGACGACGCAGTCGAGGAACGAATGGCGATCGTTGGAGAATTTGTCGAGTTCCTCACGGATCTGGGCTCGAAAGAAGCCAGAGCTACCGCCGGGAAAGAGCAAGTGGAGAGATTTGCCCGGAAACTCGTCGCTGAAGGACGCAATTCGCCGGGGAATTTCTCATCCCTGTGCGACTATACCGACTGGCTCGACCATCGTCAGTTGTACGTGGCCCTGATCGAGGTCATGGATTGCCATAACGCCTTGGAGGTGCTGGCAAACGAGATAGAAGAAAGGCACGGCCGGAAGGTGCGTGACCGCGTATTCAGTGAACCGTTGCCACCCCTGGGAGCCAGCGAAAAGGAGAGATGTGCCTATACCCGAACGATGATGGAACGAATGGCGCGCCAAATCACTCGCCAGGAGACGCGCGACGCCTGGTTTCGGGTTCAGCACGGGATTCCTGCCAGCGCCTGGCGTGAGAGCGACATGGCGGATAGAGCAAAGTATCGGCAGTGTGGGAACATCGATGAATTCCTGGCCCTCAAACGGCGGGAACGGGATACCCTCCTCACCCGGCTGCGAGATGAGGACGAACTCTGGTACACAGTAGAGATCAGCGATGAGGTGCTCGAGTTCGTGAAAAGTGATCCGGAGATGGAGGTGGGACGGCGGGAAGGGAACGAGATCTATATCACCAAAATCCCCTACAATGCCACCCGCTATCTCCACGAAACCGATGCCCGGATGAAACGCTATTACGCCTGCCACTGCCCTCTGTTGCGGGAGGCGATCCTTCAAGATCAGCCAATCTCCCCGGACGTTTGTGACTGCAGCCTGGGCCACGCCAGCCACTATCTGGCAGGGCTGGGTCAGGAACTCAAAGGGGAGGTTCTCGAGAGCGCCGTCAAAGGGAATACCCGGTGCCGATTCGTTTTTCACCTGCCGAAGGAAGATGACAGCAAGGGAGAACCATGCGACCGAAATCCCCGGCGATGAGTGCGAGCGGAGACCCGGAATCCGCCAACGCCCGCCCAAACTCATGGGCTGCACTCAAAGGCCGGCCCAGTCCAGTAGAGCAGGAACCCTCTGGGCGTGCGGGTCGCCTGCTTCACCTGTTTACTCTCTTGGTAGGCCAGCCAGGCGATGGATAGGCTCTAGGCAAAGTCGCCAGCAGGCTGATCAACTCATCCTCAACTGTTGTTGCTCTCGAGGGATCGCCAGATCCCGACTCGTGCGCCAGATATGCCTTGGCCGGAGACCCTAAGGGTTTTCCGAAACCCTTAGGGTCTTCCGAGCTCCGCCAGCCAACCACGGACGCGCCCAGCGTTGGGATGCTCGATGGCCTCAAAGATACGGAGCGCCTGCTGCCACAGGTCGCGGGCGCGGGCGGCGTCGCCCTGGTCGCGGGCCAGGAGGCCCATGTTGGCCAGGGCGTTCCCCTCCCCGCGTCGATCTCCGATTTCGCGGGTGATGACCAACTGCTGCTTGTAGTACGAGACGGCCCGGCGCACCTCCCCCAGGCGATAGTAGGCGCTGCCCAGGTTGCCCAGGTCGGCGCCCTCGCCGCGGCGGTCGCCGATCTCGCGGGTGATGACCAACTGCTGCTCGTAGTACTCGATGGCCCGGCGCACCTCGCTCAGGGCGGCGTAGGCCAGGCCCAGGTTGCCAAGGGCGTTCCCCTCCCCGCGCTGATCTCCGATCTCGCGGGTGACGACCAACTGCTGCTCGTAGCACTCGATGGCCCGGCGCACCTCCCCCAGGGCGGCGTAGGCCATGCCCAGGTTGCCCAGGTCGGCGCCCTCCCCGCGGCGGTTGCCGATCTCGCGATCGATCTCCAGCGCCTGCTCGTAGTACTCGATGGCCCGCCGCACCTCGCCCAGGTCGGCGTAGGCGTTCCCCAGGTTGCCCAAGATGCTGCCCTCGCCGAGACGGTCGCCGATCTGGCAGGCGATTTCCAGCGCCTGCTCGTCGTACTCGATAGCCTGCCGCATCTCCCCCAGGGCGGCGTAGGCCAGGCCCAGGTTGCCCAAGATGCCGCCCTCGGCGCATCGGTCGCCGGTCTGGCGAGCGATCTCCAGCGCCTGCTCGAAAAGTTCCGCCGCCCGGCGCATCTTGCCCAGATCGGCGTAGTCCAGGCCCAGGCGGCTCAGGTCGATGAACTCGGAACAGCGATCTCCCAGCCGGTCGATGCTGGATTGCACCACATCGTGAAGCAGGATATGCCCCCGCAGGAGCAGCCACGGGGCCAGCGGGTAGGGGGTTTTGCCGGGGAAGTCCCGGGGCCAGCAGACGGCGGGGTCGCCGTCGCGGGCCTGCATCCGGGCGAACGCCGCCTCCAGGTGCGGCCATGCGGCGCCGAACCGGCGCAGCGCCTCCAGCACGTGCTCTCCGCCCTGTTTATACAAATCGCCAGCCTGGTCGCCCACCTCCAGGTAGTGTCTGGCGTGGCGCAGGGCCGCCCGTCCTAGCCGCTCCCCCTCCGCCGCGGCGTCCGGCCCGGCCCCGCCGTGGGCGAAGACGTCGCGCGCCACCGGGCGCATCAGGTCGTGCAGGCGGTAGACCTGCCCCTTGGCGTCGTAGAGCAGCAGGCTGCGGACCGCGAACTCGCTCAGCCGGTCGCGCGCCTCCGCTTCCCCCACCTCCCACACCGCCGCCGCCGCTGCCCGGTCGAAGGGGGCCGGGAAGACGGACAGCATCTGCCACGCCGCCGCCAGCTCCGCCCGTTCCCGCACGAGCTGGTCCGCGCTCATCCTGAGCGCCGCCCGCACGTCCAGGTCCTCGAGCACCAGCCGCGCCAGCCGGTCGCGCTCACCGGCCAACGCCTGGGTGTACTCGGCGGGGGTCCAGTCGGCGTGCACTTTCAAAAAGCTCCCCGCCACCCGCAGCGCCAGCGGCAGCCGCCCGCACAACTGTGCGATCCCGTCCAGCTCCTCCTCCGTGGCCCGCTCCGCGCCCAGGATCTCCCGCAGCAGCGCGCGGGCCTCCTCCTCCGAGAGCAGGTCCAGGTTGAAGGACCTCATCCCCGAGAGCGTGATTGAGCGGCGGGAGGTGACGATCAGGCCGCAGGGCGCGGGCGGCAGCAGCGGGCGCACCTGCGCACCCCCGGATGCGTCGTCGAGCAGGAGCAGCGCCCGGCGGCCGGAGAGGGTGGTGCGGTAGAGGGCGGCCAGCTCCGCCGGGTCGTCGGGCAGGCGCAGCTCGGGGCGGAAGGCGTGCACCACCCGCCGCATGGCCTCCTCCGGCGCAAGGGGCCGGCCGGTTGTGCCGGCGAGGTCGACGACGATCTGGGCGTCAGGGAAGCGACCGGCGACCCGGTGGGCCACGTGGACGGCCAGGGCGGTCTTGCCGATGCCGCCCATGCCGCCGATGGCGGAGATCGCGGCGGCGGTGGGCGCGGCGGGGCCGGCGGTCAGGTGGTCGAGGAGCTGGCGCAGTTCGGCCTGGCGCCCGGTAAAGTCGGCCAGGTCGGCGGGGAGTTGGTGGAGGGGGGGGACGGACGGGGCGGGGAGTTGAAAGAACTCTTCCACGACGTCCGGGTGCCGCTTCACCATCTCGTCGAGCTCGGTGAGCGCCCAGAACTTGTGGGCCAAACCGTGCTCTTCACAGTAGTCGCCCACCTCTTCGCGGACTTTGGCGGACGCGGCACAGCTCACGACAAAGACCACGCCGGCGGGGCGCAAGTGACCCTTTTCTTGTGCCAGCTCCAGGTACTTGTCCACTTCCCGCTTGAGCGTACCGGCGTGAATCGAGCCGTACCGCTTGCACTGGAAGTACCAGAGTTCTTCTCCGTGTGAGGTGGGCTTGTAGGCGACCACGTCCCGCCCCTGTTCGCTGCCGGCCAGGCCCAGGTGCTCGGCCCGGTGAAAGCCCTCGCGCTGGACGAGCCAGAGGCAGAGGCGCTCAAAGTCGCGGGGGGAGAGTTGGTGGAAGGGGAGGGTGTGGGTGGTGGCGGTGATTGTGGGTTTGGGCGGGGTCACAGGCATACCTCCTCGGTGCTCACTCTTACGCGTCGCCCTCGACGGCGGGGCTGAGGTCCGCTTGTCGGCAAGTGCACGCAACCTCATGTAAGCTTCTGACAGTGAGGCTATGCTCCAAATCGCTCCTGCAATATCTCCAAAACTGTCGTGCTGTCAAAGCCACCCGTCTCAGTGGTGGTGATCAGGCGGTCGGCGAAGCCGTGTTTTTCGTACCAGGTACGTTTGGTTTCCCAGTGGTTGCGATACCGCTCGTCGTGGAGCATGCCCAGGTGTTCCCAGTACCACTCCTCGCCCCGCCAGTTGATGGTGAAGTCGGGCAGGTAGAAGGTACCGTCCGGGGCATGGAGCGGCACTTCGTACTTGAAGGGTATGTCCCGGTCGAAGAGCATGTTAGCGATGATGACCTCGGACTTGGAGCGGACCATCTGATCGGTGAGGGTGCGATGGATCTTGCCCTCCTCATACCAGTCCGACATCGTCCGGAGATCGGGTGGCGCGGGACGGAATTCGAACAAGGAGGCGTTGATGCGCAGGAGGTGAGAGTTCTCAGGGCGGCGCAGGGTTAGGAGCGGGGCCACGTCCTCCTGGACCAGCAGGGTACAATGGGCCTGGGCACGGGTGATGCCAGTGTAGAACAGCTCTGGGGAAAGCAAGCCGCGCTTATGCTTGGGCAGGATGAAGTAGACCCGCTGGAACTCGCTGCCCTGCGATTTGTGCACCGAGATGGCGTAGGCCAGTTCCAGGTTTTCCTCGACCGCGCTGGCGGATCTGTACTCTACCCAGAGGTGTTGCTTGCGGCTGAAGGTCACCTGGAACTGCTCCAGGTGAAAGCCTCCCCACTTCCACTTCTTGGCGTCGAAGGCGTGAATCCTGGTGAGACCGATCTCGCCGTTGAATACCTCCACCCATGCGGGTTTGCGGGTTTGCGGGTTGTACGCCTTGATGCACCTCGACCCAGCACGGTTTTTCACTTGAATGACCTTGTCAAAGAAGGTGACTCCGCCAAGCGATCCTTTGTTCTCCAGCCACCAGCCGTTCCTGTGCTGCTGTAGGACCTGGTTGATGTGCTCGATGCCGAATAGCTCCCCCCGGTACGGCGAAATGACCTGGGTGGCTTCGGGGCACAACCTTCGATCTTCGCCCTCATCTTCTTTCAGCGCTGCCTCCCATAGCTTGTCGGGACGTTCTGGATCGAAGGACAGGCCCGTATCCCGCTCCATATCGGCGACGATGGTCTCGATCAAGAGCCGTTCCAGGTCATCTGGGGTTTGCCAGTATAGGATGCGGAGGTCGCCATCCACATCCCCACCCTCCTGCACCTGCTGCAGGATCTCGTCCTCCTGGGCGTCGCGGTCAGCGGATTTCTCGTCGGCCTGCGCGCGCCGGAGGTAGAGCGACGCCACCCGGAGGATGCCGGTGCCCTGCCCGGCGAGCCGGTTGCAGAGTTGGCGCATGTTAGTCTCCAGCTCGCCGGCGTGCTCGGGCATCTCGTGTTTGAACCAGTCGATGAGGTCGGCGAAGACCTTGCCGGTGCCGATGGGGGGCAACTGGTTAGGATCGCCGACGAAGATGAGGCGCTGGACGCTGTTCCAGTTGACGGCGCGGAAGAATGTGGCGACCAAGGGTAGGTCGAGCATCGAGGATTCGTCAATGACGTACGTGGTGATGCTCTCCTCAACCTGCCCGCCACAGCGGCGAAAGGTGAAGTTATCGTTAAGCCACTTGCGTTGGGCGAGAAAGGAGTGGATAGTGCAGGCCTCTTTGTCCGTCAGCTCGCGCAGGCGGTCGGCGGCCTTGCCGGTGGGGGCGAGGAGTTGGAAGGAGGTGCCCCGGCCATGGGCTTTTTCGACGGCCTGGATGATGGCCTTGACGACGGTGGTCTTACCGGTGCCTGCCGTGCCACACACGACGCTGAGGGAACGACGGAAGATCTGCTGGCAGACCGCGACCTGGTCGGCGATCGCGCGTTCGTACTCGCCGGGGTGGGACTTGGCCAGGTCGCTGTCGGACTTGTAGAGGTATGTGCGCCAATGATTTTCGGTGACGGGGAAGCGGAGCTGGATATCGGGCCGTGCGGCCAAGTCACGCAGGACGCGCTCGACGGTGCGCTCGTCCTCAAAGACGGACTTACGGTAGAGGTAGAGCTGGTCGCTGGCGCGGCGGTAGGTGAGGGCTGCGCTCAGGTCCTCCTCCTCCACCTCCAGGTAGCGCGGGGTGAAGTGGGCGCGCTTCCACTCGGGCAGGAAGCTGAGCTTGTGGTTGAGGCCGTGGAGGACCTGGTCGGCGGGGAGGAAGGTGTGCTGGCTGGCCCGCTGGAGCTGCTCGACGCACAGGGCGCGCAGCCGCTCCCAGTCGTCGGGGTCCAGATCTGGCTCGGCGCCCAAGTCGGGCGAGGGGAAGACGCCGTGGTCGATCTGGCTGAAGGTGACCTGGTCGTCGGGGTCGGCGCCAACGTACTGCTCGCACAGGATGTAGGGGTTCTCGGCGATCTCACCGGGGCTGGCATAGAGGCTGGCGCTCTCAGGCTTCTCGACGATGCGGCGGATCTGGCCGGCCTGGAGGTCAAAGCAGGGCAGCACGTCGCGCAGGAGCACCTGCTGGTCGGGCTCCAGATGGCGCCACTTCTTGCGCAGTTTCTTGAGGCGTTTGCTGTCCAGCGGCAGTCCAGAGACGTCGTCCACATCGCCGTGGAGCAAAGCGAATATCTCGTTTTGGACATCCCTGTCGCCGCGAACGGGGATCTGTTCGATGGCGTAGGGGATCGCCTCGCTAAATCCGAGGTAGTCCCACACGCGGAGGATGCCGGGATAGAGGCCACGGTTCTTCCACAGATTGGCCATCACCGAGGCCAGCCAGGCCTGGCGGACCTGCCAGTTCTCGGTGTCGTCACCGATCTCCTGCAGCACACCGACAATCTCGCTCAGGCGCTCGATCAATCCCAGGGCGCCGTCGTCGGAGATGTGACGGGTGGCGTACTTGAAGTGACGAGAGTTCTCTGGCACGAAGAGGATGCGATCCAACACATCTGGGTTGTCCATATAGAGGTGATAGGGCAAGCGGAGCCCCTGGTCGGGGTAGTGGGAGGTAATGTCACGCACCCATACGTTGGGGCCGTACCGTGCCTCCATCTTGGAGGACTGGCCAATCCAGGTCAGTTCCTCGCCAACGGCCTTGACGCGGCTGGCACCGACCACGGCATAGACGTGTTGGTCGTTTTCGCTGAAGGGGTTGCTGTAGTTGGCGTAGTAGAAGACCAGACTGTGATCAGGCTCAACCTGAGCGAAGAACTCGTTGGCGGCGTTGCGCCGCGCGGCGGCGTTGTACTTGGGAGAGGTCCCTTGCGGATTCAGCACCTCGTCCTTGTACATCTCCTCGTAGGGCCAGGTGGCGACGGTGTAGGGCGGCAGTTTCCACATCTTGACCTGGGTGCCGTCCTGGAACCAGGATGGGGGTGGTGTGTAGGCTTCTAATTCATCAGGGCCAAAGGCGTTGATGCTGTGGATGCAGGGAGGGACGCGGTCCAACTGGCGACACGGCTGTCCAGCATGGGGTTGGCCCCAGCCGAGGTCACGGTCCCGGACGATCATCTCGCGCTGGTAGGAGTATTGGCCCACGCAGTAGGTGTTGGCCTTGGGATCGCGGCAGATGCGGCCATTCCAGCCCTTATCGTGCCAGGCAAGGCGGACAGAAATGTGCATAGTCATGTGATCCTCCTCACTGAATCAGATCTTTTTCCATCTAGCGCACACGTTGGTCTGTCCAAAGATGTCCTCGCTCTGCATATCATCTAGCCGCTTCACGAGGTATGGATAAGTGCTGAGCTGCCTAGAGAGGATCTGATGTACAGCCCGGAATGGTGCGCGTTTCCCACGGTGCTGGGAGTCGCGGTAACTGTAGAGCGCTTCGACGTAGAGATCTTGGTGTTGATGTGCTAGACGTAGGATAAACTCGTGACTGGTGAAAGTGTTTGGCATCTGGGCGATGACAGAGGGGTACGGAATGTGTCAAGCATTCTTAGACAACTCTGACGAGAAATTAGTGTCGAACGATTCTGTCCAACTCGGCTGTTCCACCGCCTTCCCCACTGTAGCCATGTGCTCGGCTGTGTCAAGGGATCGCTGC
>Ga0307380_10000161_pt1 | contig 113280 bp, 89 predicted proteins | sample UN3MG_FD_202239 | JGI IMG/M metagenome (GOLD analysis project Ga0307380, IMG submission 202239) | Soil microbial communities from Risofladan, Vaasa, Finland - UN-3 | ecosystem: Environmental > Terrestrial > Soil > Coastal area > Acid sulfate soil | place: Finland: Risofladan, Vaasa | collected...
CGTCCAGGTGCGGCCAGAGCCGGGCCAACTTGCGCGTGAGCACAGCGGCTGCTACCATGTCCCCAGTCTATCAAGTCCGCCTCGCAATGTAAAGTTTATTTATTGACGCCGCCTAACTGAGTATCACTGGAACGGAGTTCTGGGCTTCCTCGGGAGCGGGGAACTGAACCGCCCGCGGAGTGAATTGATGTCCTTCCATGAGCGCGCGGCAAGCTGCAAGGGAGCGTTCTTCTTGAGGCAGAACATCAAGTACGGCCCGGTGACATGATCGTTCACGAGGAAGTTCCATTCGCACCCGGCATAGCACATGCAATAGACGGTGAACGACTCCAGCCTCGACCCCAGCGGGCTGCAGACCAGTTCGTAGGCGACGCTGCGATCATCCATGAGGATGACGGTGCCCCAGATAGGGTAGGCATCCTCCGGTCCAGGATCGCCTCGGAGTAGCATGGCCCGCAGCTTCTCCCCGTAAGGGCCGAGCTTCACGTTTGAGAACCCAGCTTGGGACGAGACACCAGCGCGCCACAGCACAGAAAGGTGGAACAGCTTGAGCAAGGTGTAGTCCGCCCCGGTTACATCAACGGTCCTTCCTGAAATGACCGGAGGCAGTGCAGGTCTGTCGAACCAGAAGCCCTTGAAGTAGGTGTCGTACCTGCCTATCCGCTTTGTGTCGCATTCTTCACAGAGGAGGCGCTCGCGCTTCCCTACCTGAATGGGACGCCATCGAGTGTCCCACGACCTCAACTCCGATGCGCAATGCCTGGAATCGTAGGCAGGCCTGTAGCAGGATTCAGGCACTATATGCGAATTGCAGAGCTTCAAGTGCCTCAAGCATAGAGCGCAGGGCTTCTCCGGGTCACTGCCTGGGTCGTCCGGCGTGGGTTGTCGCTTGCCCATCATCGATCTCCCTTGCCGATGGAGGGGCGCGGGCACGTCCGAGAACGGCTGTGCCACACAGGTCACCGAGAGGTTGGCTTCGCCGCGGTCTTGACGAGGCCCTCGGACACGATGCGGAAGGTGACGTTGTAGGGGCGCTGGAAGGCGGGGTAGGCGAGGCGATAGGCGGAGGTGCAGCGGTAGGGACGATCGCGCCAGGAGCCGCCGCGGACGACGTAGCGCGTGGCCGCAGCGGGTTCAGTGACGCGTGACGCGTGACGCGTGACCGAACCGTCGGACGGGTAGGGGCGATGGGGTGAGCGGGTCCATTCGGCCATGTTGCCGTGCATGTCGGCGAGGCCCCAGGGGTTGGGCTGGTAGGTGCCGATGGGGGCAGCCACGAGATAGCCGTCGTTGAAGCGGGTGTCCTTGGGAATCCAGTCGTCGTACTTCGTGGCGTTGGGCTGGGGCTGCCAGATGGTGTAGGGGTTGCTGGCGAACTCGCGCATCTTGGCGTCGCTCATGTTGGCGCACTTCGAGAAATCGGCGTCGAGGCCACCATACCAGAAGGGCGTGGCCGTCCCTGCCCGACAGGCCCACTCCCATTGGGCCTCCGTCGGCAGGGTGACGTGCTCGCCGGTCTTCTTCGAGAGCCACTCGCAGAAAGCCACGGCCTGGTGCCACGAGAGGCGGACGACGGGCTGCTTGGGCTCGTTGCAGGGGTAGCCGTGGACGCCGAACTGGTAGGTATTCTTGTCCTCCACGCGGCTATCGTGGGCGGAATCGTGGCAGGCGAACTGCTCGTTGGAGACCTCGCAGCGGCCCATCCAGAAGGGCCGCTCGATCTTGACGCGGTGGACGGGCTGCTCGTCGGGCGAGCCGCTGGGGTCGCCCATGAGGAACTCGCCGGCGGGGATGAGGACGAGGTCGAGCTTGACCCCGGGCGCGAGCTCGACCGAGCGCGTCGCCACACCCAAGGCGGCCTGGCGACGCTGGGCCTCGGCCTTGTCGAAGGGCCAGCCGGCCAAAGCCGGGCCATCGGTGTTCGGTGTTCGGTGTTCGGGTACGGCAGAGGGAAGGGGAGGGGGGGTCGGGTCCTGGAGCTTGGCGGGGGGCTGACCGGCGTCGGCTTCGGGGTCGGTGTCGAGGTTGGCGTAGAGCCGGGCCAGCTCGAGGCGCCGCTCGCGCTGTTTGCCAGGGTTGTGGCCCATGTCGGTCCAGGTGCCATAGTAGGGGGTGTTGAGGTCAATCCAGGTGACCAAGCGGTCCCAGGCCTCGGCGTCGAGCTTCACGCCGTAGTGGCCCTTCTGGAGGAGCTGGACGAGCTCCGTGGTGTCGGCGTGGAACTCCAGGGGCGTGAGCAGGTGGTAGTCGCCCTCGATGCCGTTGCGGCGGACGTAGCGGTGGAGCTCGCCGTATCCGACGGAGAAGCGGCCTGCGTTGCCGCCGCCGTTGCCGGGCGTGACGAGCCTGAAGTCGGCGAGGCGCTTGTCGCCGCGGAGGTCGGCGGCCACCTTGCCATCGGGCCGCTTCTCACCGTTGTGGCAGCCAATGCAATACTTGTCAATGACCGGCTGGACCTCGCGGGGATAGCTGAAGGCGCGTGCGGGGCCGCGCCAGGGCTCGATCTCGGCGGGCGGCCTGGCCTGGGCGAGCGTTTGCCTCGCGGGCGGCGAGCTGTTCTGCCGCTCGTGGCAGCCGACGCACGAGAGCACCTCGCCGGGCATGGCGGTCATCCAGCTTCGCATGAGCTGAAGCGCCTTGCCCTCGGCATCGAGCGGCTGAATGGAGATGGGCGTGTTGGCCGGCACGCGGAAGAGCGCCGACCCGTCGCTCTCGACGGGCACCGTGCCCACGATCCGCTTCGGGTCCCACGGGCCGTCCATGCCCACCACGCCGAGCAGGCCGCCCATGCCGTGGTAGGCGAAATGGTAGGAGAAGATGCGCAGCTTCTTCACCGTGCCGCGCGGCACGCCCTTCAGGCCGTCGCCCTGGTAGACGTCCACCATGTACACCACGGCGTCCTTGCGCTTCGGGTCGGCCTTGTCGGGGATGACGGGCGGCTTGAGGGTCTTCTGGAGCGGCACGGGCTCGAGGATTGCGTAGCCCGGCTCCTCGTGCAGGAGGAGCATGTTGTCAAACGTGTCCACCAGGTAGAGGCCCCAGAGTGACTTCGCCGTGGGCTGGCAGGCGACGAGGAAATACTTGTCGCTGAGGGGATAGGGGTGGAGGAACTTCGGCCAGGAGGCGTTGACCAGGCCGTCGCGGATGATTGGCTCGACCTCCTTGCCGCGCTCGGGGATGCGCTGGATGGCGCCCGATGCTTCGTGGCGCCCCTTGCCGGGGTCGAAGATCACCAGCTCGCCCATCCGCCGCACGCCGTGGTGGCCGGTCACGATGCCCGCGACCTTTGTCGGGTGATTGGGGATCGGGCGGGCGTAGAAGACGCCGTTCGGCCAGTACGAGTTGCTGCCGTAGTACTCCATCTGCTCGGTGCCGTCGGGGTTCATGTGGAAGAGGATGCGGGTCTGCGAGTGCGGCGTGTCGGTGTACTCCCAGCGGAGGTAGAGCACGCGGCCGTTATTGAGCACGGCGGGGCACCAGTCGTGGTCCTGCTCGAAGCAGAGCTGGCGGATGTTCTTGCCGTCGGCGTCCATGCGGTAGAGCATGGCGACGTGCGAGGAGCCGAAGACGCAGGGCACGCCGACGAAGGGCGCGGTCGAGCAGAACATGATGCGGCCGTCGGGCAGGTAGCAGGCGTCGTAGCTGTCCACGTCGGGCTGCTCGCCGGTGAGCTGGCGGATGGGATAACCTCCCGCGGGTTGCGAACCCGCGGGAGGTTTGAGCGTCATCTCGAAGACCTGCCATTTGTTCTTCGCGTCGAGCGAGGAGAAGAGCAGGCGGTCGGCATCGAAATGCAGGTCCACATCGCCCACGAACCTGCCGCCCTCGGGCTTGTAGAGGGTCTGGACGCGGGGCAGGGACGCCCCGCCCACAGCGCGGAGCGAGAGGATGGCGATCTCGTTGTCGAGTCCGCTGCGGGGCAGGCACGAGTTGCCCTGCCAGTTGGCGGGCAGGGCGAGGTTGCGCGCGCTGCGGCGCACGACAAGCAGCTTGTCGAACGAGAGCAGCGGATTGGCGAGCAGCGCCTCGCGCTTGAGTGACTCGAACTCTTCGACGAGTTTCGCCTTGCGCTCGGGGTCCGCCGCCTTGTCGTCGGCCGAGGCCGACTTCTCGAGTGCGTCGAGGCGCTGGAGAAACTCGCGGCCCTTGGGATACGTGTCGCCGTGGGTCTCGATGAGGTCGGCGAGGGCGAGGCGGAGGGGCTCGAACTTCAGGTCGCCCAGCTTCGCCAGGTTCTCCTCGATGGTGTGCGCGCGGTAGTACAGCTCGCGCACCTTCTGAAGGGCCACGGCATCGGCCACAGCGGGCGCAAGCTTCTGGGCCTCGGCGGCCATGGATTTGGCTCGGGTCGCCGCGCACTTCGCGTAGCGGGCGCCGAGCATGGCGAGGTCGCCAGGCCGCCAATCGTCGTCCCAGATGCGGTCCTGGCGCTCCCACTGCATCTCGCGGCTGGCGTTGGGAAAGTCGCGGCCCACGAGCGACCAGAGGGCATCGAGGTCGCTCGTGCGGCCGGCCTTGTCGAGCACGTGGAACCTCACCGAGCCGTGCGAGGTCGCCGTCGCGTCAATGCCGGCCCAGGCCTCGAACCTCACGTATTTCTTGCCCAGAGCGAAGCACAGGGCGCTCGGGGCGTGGGCCCAGAAGCCATGCTCGTACTTCTTGTTGGCGATGCGGAGGCCAGCCTTGGTGTGGTTGTTGTTGACGATCAGGTTGCCCCAGCCGACCTTGACCGAGACGGGCTTGAGCGTGGTGAGGGGCACCCTGGTGCCGTCCCTGGCGACGAGCGTGGGCTCGCCCCAGATGGCCTGGTCGGAATCGTAGTTGTCGTCGCCCACGTCGGCCAGGAGCCAGAGCTGGTCGAGCGTGGACACATCGAGGGAAATCTGCTGAGCGGGCTGGCCGCCGCGAATGACGCCTGTCACATAGGGCTTGAAGGCCGACTCCTTGGGCGCCTCGGCCTGGGCCGTGGCCAGGGCCTCGCGCGAGGCCAGCATCGTTTCCTGCCACGTGGCCTTCTTCACGTAGTACGCGGGGTCGGCGGCGCTCGGCAGGCTCACGGCGCCCCGAGCGCGTCGAGGGGCGGCCGCCTCCGCGGCGAACGCCGCCATCGCAAGCACGCAGGCGAGACAGGCACGAAGCATCGGCTTCTCCGTGGGGGACATAGGGGGTCTTCCTTAATATATAGCGCGATTGCCCGCCGAGCGCAACACGACATCAGTCGGTCATGCTGAGGCCCTGCGAAGCATCTCGCCTCGCTCAGAATGGCCCCACGGGGGGGGGGCGCGGGGCGGGGGGCAGTGGGGGAGGGGGGCTTGGAAAAATTTGCGATTGCCGATTTCAGAACAGTGGCCTCCCCTCTTCAGCGGGCGTGTTGCCGAGACACCGACCCTCCCCTCTCGGCGCAGGAAGAGGAACGACAAGGGAATGTGGGACAAGGGAATGGAGCCAAAGGGAGAACCGCGGCGGCGCGTGCCGTGCGGCAGCCTTTCGGAGTGCGGCATCTCGATGCCGCGTTCCAAAGACCTTGGGCTCAGCGCCCCGCTCTCGACGGCATGGAAAGCGGCGTCAAGCCGCCGCACTCCAAGGGCTCACGCATCGCTCACGACTGGTCATGATTCGCTTCGCCGCGCTGCCTGTTCGTAGTCCCGCCTTCAGGCGGTCTTCCCTCCCCCATTCCCCTGCCCCCATTCCCCTGCCACTTCTTCTCTCTGTCGCGGCAATCGAGTAAGGCGTCCCCCGAACTCGTCGGTGAACCACCGGCCCGCCCCATCGCTGGATCAGGCTCCTGTAGTGCCAACACCATTTCGCATTTCCCTAACCCCTTGCCAAGCGGATAGATAGGGAAAGCAACTGTAGAAGACCAGTTAGACGCGCTATGCAGTGGCCGGTGGACACTGGACAACCGTCGACTTTCATCTGTGTCCATCGGCGAAATCTGTGGACGGCTCTCTGCCACTGCCGGCTCGGCTCCGCGGCGGCGGGCGGGACCTCCCCCATGAACCGGCGAGTCAGGCGACTCAGGCGAGTTAGGCTATATTGTGGTCAGCTAGGAGGCCACCACAACATGTTGGGTGCCACGGCAGTTAAGTTGTAAGTTGCGGCCTGACCCCAGGGGGCGCAGAAGTGGGGAGTATGGGGAGCTTGGGGGACCTTGAGCCGGAAGGCCGAGGATCGCCGATTCTCGAGTCGCGAGGCCGGGGAGCTTGGGAAACGCTTGGCCAGAAGGGCGAGAATCGCCAAACGGCGAGTCGAGGAGGGTCACGGCTCGCGGCGGAGGCGGAGAGCGGCGGGGCCTCCCCTCCCCTGCTCTCGGGCGCCGCTCGCGCGGGCGGCACGGGACTGGGCATGGCCTTGGGCCGTGCATGCCTCGGCGCGCACGCCCCTGCTGCCCGCACAACGAGTGCCAGAGCAAACGCTCGCCACATCCTGCCAACCCCTGTCGTGGGCTCTCCCGCAAGCCCGAACTGCGGGACACGAGGGCGCGATTATACCGGGCGAGGGCGAAAGCGCAAATCCCCGGAAAGCGGCGCGAATTGCTTGACAAGGCAAGAGCCACGGGGATATAATGAGGGCGGGGAGGAGTGCGCGAAGCGAGGTAGGGGTGAGACTGCAACACAGGGGTCCTAAGCTATGAGTATCACAGCACTTACGAGATCGCGGTCGCAGGGGTTCACCCTGGTCGAGCTCCTCGTCGTGATCGGCATCATCACGATCCTTGCCGGCCTGCTGCTGCCGGCCATCATCTATGCCTTGGGCACGGCCGATCTCACGAACTGCCTGAGCAACATGCGCCAGATGGGCCAGGCATTCACGAACTACAACAAGGACTTTGACTCCTGGATGGTGTCCGCGGGGGCCCCGACGAAGCTGTCGGCGACCAGCGGCCCCTTCCGCGAGCCCCCCATGAGCCTCATAGATGCCACGAAAATCGTCACCGGCGGCAAGTTCCCCTTCTGGTACGTCGCCCTGGCGCCCTACGTCAACCCCAGCGCCACGTGGAAGAACGCGTTGACCGCCTACTGCGCGCGCACGGGCAAGAGGCCCTCGGACGTGAAGGACGACACGTATATCTACATGGAAATCGCCCGGCTGTGCATGATGTACTCCTGCCCGGCCAAGAAGCAGGCCGTGCTCGGCTACGGCTACAACTACGCGGCACCGTTCGGGGAGTCGATCATCTACCCCTTTGACAAGGTGAAGTACGCGGACGTTTACCCCTCCTGGGCCTGCCGCGACGCGAATGCGGGCACCAAAGCGCTCAAGGACACCTCGCAGGACCAGTTCTGCTGGCCCTACACGACTGGCGCCGAGACGACCGAGCCCAAGGGCTTCAGGCCCTATCCGTGCTACATGCTCGGCGAGTCGGCGGCGGCGCCCATCCTCTGGTACGGGCAATCCGTCCACTTCGGCACCCTGACCATCCCCAGCCAGCAGATCGCCGTGTGCGACACCGGGCTGGTCACGAACGACCCCGTGTGGGGCTACCAGCAGGTCATGGCCGGCCTGCCCGACGCGTGGCTGCCAACCGAAGAGACGCACCCGCCCCTGGAGTGGGCCGAGCACACCAGCGGCTTCGCCGCCGAGTGCTGGATGGGCTACACCCGCTACCCGCTCTCGCCGCTCTACACCGGCGTGGATCTGGCCTGGAGCGACGTGTACTGGCTGTCGAAGAAGCGCATCGGATACTACAAGGCATTCTACTCCCGCTACACCCCGTCGCCCGACGGCATGGGTCTGCCCGATTACAATAACGCGTGGCGGCCTGTGCCGCGCCACAACAAGCGCACCGCCTGCCTCTACTTCGACGGCCGCGCGATGCCGCACAACATCATGGACATCGTGAGCTACGAATGGGGCGACCGCAGTTGCCTGTTCGACAACAGGCCCGCCGGCAAGTCCCCGTCCCCACGGATTGCGGATGAGGGCCTCAGCGTCTGGCTCCCTGTCCGCAACAGCGATGGGACGGTGAACGCGACGAAGTAACCGGTCGGCGGAAGCTATCTCAGCCGCCCTCACGGCCTGGTGGCGGAGCCCGGCGTCTCCGCGATCCACTGCTTCAACGGCACGACGTCTCGGCCCGTCGGCGGCGGCGCGGGTCCGCGATAGGGCGTGAGGAGCACGGCGACCCGCGCCTCCTTGGCCCCCGCCAACCGGATGAACAGGCGGCTCACGCCCTCGTTCTGGGCCTGAGGCTTCGGCGGCGTGGCCGAGGCGGTTTCGAACCTCGCCCCCGCCGGCTCCAGAACCCATGCTCGCAGACAGGCCTCCCCCACCTTGAGCGTGGCCGTCGCGCCGGCGACCTGCACGACCGCCGGGGTGTGCATCGCCCACACGACATCCGATGGTGCCTTCAACTCGACCTCGTCCTGGACGAGCACCTCGCGGCGGTCGAGGAGCGCGATGCCGCGCCACCAGCGAGCGGCGCCCTTGTTGGCGCGCGAGAGGTCGGCGACGGCGAATGCCCGAGCCTCCGACGAGGCGAAGGCGAGGATGGGCGCCTTCGCGGCGGGGTCCTGGTTCTCGCCGCCGAGGGTCAGGGTGTTATGGCCCTCGGTGCGCAGGCGGTAGTAGGTCCAGCGCTTGCCGCCGAAGTAGGCGGGCAGGTTGTAGTTGTCGCCGCCGAGGTCGAGCGCCCAGCGGACGCCGAGGGCGTCGAGCACGAAGGTCCCCAGGTCGAGGTGCGAGTGGTTGGCGCGGTTGTCGCCACCCTTGAAACCCACGAAGACGGCGTCGCGGTCCTCCCAGACCGAGCGGAGGAAGGCGACCTCGACGCCGCGGAACCAGCGGTCGAGGGGCCACACCTCCGCCTTCGGCCCCTGGCCGCGCGGGTCGAACCACAGGAGGTCGAGGGCGTCGGGGCGTCCGTCGCAGGACCGCTCGTGCCACGCATAGCGCGGCGCGTCGAGGGTGCGGGCGAGCCAGAACATCTCGGCGGCGCGACCGGTGCGGTCGCCCGCGTCGGCGTAGTTGAACGTGCGGCCCACGGGCCCGGCGAAGTAGAGGCGGAAGTCGCCCGCCTTCGCGAACCCGGGCATCTCGCGGATCAGGCCGAGGTCCGTGCCCAGCGCCGTCTGGAGCGCGGCCAGGTAGTAGACGTTGTAGCGGGTGGCGTAGTGCCAGTAGCCGGGGCCCTCGTTCCAGCCGCCCTCGGGCTCGTAGCTACGCATGGCGCGCACGATGGAGGCGCGGGCGGCGGCGAGGATTTCGGCGGCCAGCTCGGGCCGCTCGTCGGCCACGGCCAGGGCGCCGATGGCGATGCCGCCGTTGCACACCTGGTTCCAGTTGTGCGTCGAGCGCGACCACCAGCCGCCGCCGTCGTACACCTTCTTCGCGGGCAGCAGCCCCTTCGCCACGATGGCGTCCACCACGGCGCGGCGCTGCTCGGCCGTGAGCCTGTCGTGGAGCCAGTCGTAGCCGATCGCCGCCGCGTGCGTCATCTCGGCCGTGTCGAGGAAGTGCGAGGGATGCCAGTCCTTGAACCCGCACACGTTCACGAGCTCGCGGACGGCTCGGTCGGCGAACTCCGCGTGGCCGTCGAGGCGGAACAGGAGGCCGAGGGTGTAGATGCGGTCGCACGCCGCGCGGCTCACGTGCAGGAGCCGCGGGCCGACGAGCTTGTACTCCAGCACCGGCTCCTTCACGTAGCGCTCGGCCTGCGCGCGCAGCGCGGCGTGGTACTCCCTGGCCAGCGCCTCCTTCGCGATCATCTCCCGCACCCGCGCGAGGTCCGCCTCGAGCGCGACCAGGCGCGGGTGGCCCGGCCGAAGGGTCTTGAGGATGGCCGTGTCGGGGGCCGCCGCGTCGGGCTCCCCCGCGCCGGCGAGTGCTCTCCCCAGAAGGCAGCAGCAGCAGAGCACGATGGGCTTCCTTCTGAACACGAGCGGCCCTCCTATCCCCCCGCTTTCCCGTAGAGGCGCTGGACTCGTTCCGAGATGAGATACCAGGGGTAAGCTGCCACGCGTCGCTCCTGTGCTCACCAGCCGCGTGCATAGGGTAGCGGATTGGCGCGGGCAAAGCAAGCGAGCTTTTCCCTTCGGCAAGCTTGGTAGAATCTCCCTGCCGCTGCGGAACAGCGATCTCGTGTGTGCGCATGGGCAGCTAGGCCCCTGTAAGATCGCTCGATTGGCTCTCCCCGCTCCTGCCCCGCATCGGACTCACTTGACACGGCCAGCGTCTCAGGCTACCCTTGTGTCGCGAGCCTGTGCTGGAAGCGCACGAGCGCGGCCCCGCGGGAGTGGCCGATGCCCAAGATTTTCGTCTCCTACCGACGCGAGGATAGCTCCGACGTCACCGGGCGCATCTACGACCACCTCGAGGCCCGCTTCGGCGCCCAATCGCTCTTCATTGATGTGGACACGATCCCGTACGGCGCCGACTTCCGCCGGCATATTGAGCAGGAGCTGGGCAAGTGCCACGTCCTCCTCGCCATCATCGGCCAGAGGTGGCTGACGGTGCTTGGCCGGGACGGCACACGGCGGCTCGATGACCCCGGGGACTTCGTGCGGGCCGAGATCGAGCTCGCCCTCGCGCGCGGCATCGTCGTCGTCCCCGTCCTCGTCCACGGGGCCGCCATGCCGAGGCCCGAAGAGCTCCCCTTGGACCTCCAGCCCCTCGCCTTCCGCAATGCCGCAGAGGTCAATTCCGGCCGCACCTTCCGCGCGGACGTAGATCGCCTCGTCCAGAGCCTTCCGCCCGCCCCCGAGCTGCCGGAGGGGGACGAAGCGACGCGCGCTCCCGCCGCGCCAAACGAAGCCGCGGCCCCTGCCCCCGCCGAGGCCGCGGGCCAATGCCCCGGCTGCGGCCGCAAGAACCCGGCGGACCGGAAGTTCTGCGGCGGATGCGGCGAGCCCCTCCAGGAGCCGTGCCTGGCCTGCGGCCACACCAACTCCACCTGGGACAGGTTCTGCGGCGACTGCGGCGCCGATCTCCCCGCCCTGCGGCAGAGCCGCATCGGAGAACTCCAGGCCAGGAAGGAGCAAGTCGAAGCCCTTCGCAGCGGATACCAGCACGCCGAGGCCATCCGCCTCCTCGAGGAGATGGCCGCGCTCCAACACCCGCGGCTCAAACCATTCGCCGAGTGGGCCAGCGGCGTCGTCCAGGCGGTCCGTGACGAGAACGACCAGCTTGAGCGCCGGCGCGACGAGCTCCTCGCCAGCGCCACGGAATGCCTGGGCAGACACGAGTATGCCGAGGCCGTGGCGCTGCTGGAACAGGTCCCCGAGCCGTTGCGCACGCCTCAGATTCAGAGCCTTCTTGCCGACGCCCGCGCCAAGGCCGCTGAGCTCGCCAGCCTGAGAGCCGAAATCGAGCAAGCCGCCCAGGCGGGCCAACTCTCCAGCGTCGCACCTAGACTCGAACGCTATCTCGAACTGAGGCCGTATCTGAATGAGGTGGAAGAGCTCGGCGCCCCCCTGGTCCGCAATGTGTGTGATGCGGCCAAGGCCGCGCTGGGCCGTTACGAGTATGCTCAGGCCGCAGCTCTCCTCCGGCAGGTGCCTGAGCGACTACGGACGAAGGCCATCAATGAACTTCAAGACCGCGCGAGCCAGACCGCGGAGGCGCTCAAGAGGCTGACCGAAGAGTTCAACCGAGCGCGCGGTGCAGGTGAAGTGAAGGCCATGCTAACCAGCCTTCATCGTTACCTGCAACTCAAGCCGGACCACGAGAAGGGCCGCGAATTTCTGGCCAAGGCCGTCCGCGACCAACAAGCCGCCTCCAAGGCTGGTTACGACAAACAGGATTACGTGAAGGCGTGGGGAGCGTTGGACCAGATTCCGAAGGAGCTTCGCAGCCCAGAGACCGAGAAGGCTCTTACGCACGCAGAACGGCAAGCCACTGAGCTCATGAGACTCAGGGCACTCGCGGTCAGGGCGTCCCAGTCTGGTGACGTCGGCGCGTGGTTCCTGGCCCTAGCGCGGCTGGTGGGCTTCAAACCGGATGATTCGGGTGACTTCGGGTTCGCGTCGCTATTCACCCGCTTCCTGGGCCCCGGTGGCAGCGAGTACCCGCGGTGCCCGACCGACGAGCTCGAACGCCTCACCGCGGCGCTCTCAGCTATGAGCAAGGGCGATGTGTCGCGGGCCCACGGCATTCTGCTCGGCTTGCTGCAGAAGGACCCCACCAAGGACAATGTCCGGCGGGCCATGCAGGCCATTGAGGAACAGGTCGTAGGCGAACTGTGGCGATGGCCACTTGCCCACCTGCACTGCATCGCTTTCTCACCCCAGGGTGACCGTATCGCAGTGGGCTCGGGTGACGAAATCGTCGTGCTGGACGCCGGGACGGGGCTCGTGACCTCCAGGTTTGAAAGGGGCATCCAGTTCGCACCGGGTGGCAACTTGGCCTTCTCTCCGGACGGCTCACAGATCCTTGCTCCTGGTGCCGACAACAGGCTTCACCTTCTCGAGTGGGAAGCGCACAGGGAGCTGCGCTCCTTCGAAGGGCACACGGCGCTCGCGAACTGCGTGGCCATCTCCCCGGACGGGCGAAACGCCGTATCCTGCGCCAATGACAAGACGATCAGACTCTGGAATGCCGCAACGGGAGAACCGTTGTGGCTGGGTGGCCCAGAACCTTGTGACCGGTTGGTGGACACTGATGACTTCTGGCGCGTCTGGTTCACCCCCGATGGCTCTTCGATCGTCTCGTGCGGTGGCTCCACTATCGGGCGGAGGTCGGTGAAGGATGGCAGCCTGTCTCACGTGTTCATCGCCGATCTTCTGGTTCCTGGGGCTGGGATAGCGGCTGTTTCCCCCGACGGAGGGCGTGCTGCCATGCTGGCAGCCGCTTCCCCCATGATCATTCAGGTCTGGGATGTGCTCGCCGAACAGCGGCTCTTCGACCTGAATGCCTCCGCCGATGTCGCCCGCGTGGCATTTGCGCCGGACTCGCGCCGCCTTCTCTCGTGCGACGGCGAGTGCGTCGTGCAGCTCTGGGATCTCGACAAGCCGCAAGCGCTCGGCCACTTTCGGTCTCTCGAACGCATGGAACACCCCAAAGCGGTTTCCCCTCTGCTGCGGCACGACTTCGCGTTCTCCCCAAACGGCCGGCGCGTGGCGTATGCAGGAGACGACCATGTCATTCTCTTCGCCCTCCCGAAGTAGGGTCCTGTTTCAGGAGTTCGTGTAGCAAGCCCGCCGGCTCGATTTCGGATGGTGCCAGAATTCCGTGTGCATACTTGCACGCGGAATCCCGGCCGGCTGATCGAGTCTTGCCATGATTAGGAGTTCGCCGGTGAAGTTCAGCTTCATGACCTTCTCGTGCCCCGACCTCACCTGGGCCGAGGTGCTCGACGTGGCCCGCCGCCTGGGCTACGACGGCGTCGAGCCGCGCGCCCAGGCCAAGCACCTCCACGGCGTCGAGCCGTCCACCACCGCGGGCCAGCGCGCCCTGCTCCGCCGCATGGCCGAGGACGCCGACGTGGGCATCGCCTGCCTCGCCACCTCCTGCTCCTACACGGCGCCGACCCCCGCCGAGCTGAGCCGCATGATGGCCGACTCCCGCGCCCTCATCGCCCTCGCGCACGACCTCGGCGCCCCCACCATGCGCGTCTTCGGAGGCGGCATCCCCCAGGGCATGACCCGCGACACCGCCGCGACGCAGCTCGCCGACTCCCTCGCCGCCCTCGCCCCCGAGGCCCGCGCCGCCGGCGTCACCCTCTGCGTCGAGACCCACGACTCCTGGTGCAACGCCCACGACCTCGCCGCCGTCATCGAGCGCGTCGGACACCCCAACGTCCGCGTCAACTGGGACATCATGCATCCCGTCAACGCCGCGGGCATGACGATGGACGAGGCGTTCGACGTCCTCCGCCCCGACATCCGCCACGTCCACTTCCACGACGGCACGCGCGGCGACAAGGGCACTCAGCTCTGCCCCATCGGCCAGGGCTTCATAGACCACCGCCGCGCCGTCGCGCTCCTCCGCAGCATCGGCTACGACGGCTACCTCAGCGGCGAATGGATCAACTGGGAGCCCTGGCAGACCCACCTCCCCCGCGAACTCGCCACGATGAAAAGCTATCTCGGCTGACACGAATGCAGCGGGGAGGGACTTTCCTCGCAAGGAAGTCCCCTCCCCGCCCACCTCCCCCCAAGAACTCCTGGCCTGGCCCGTGGTCGCGAAGCGAGCTTCTCGTCGCGCGGGCCTCATCCCCGACCGTGTCAGCCAAACCGGTCAGCCTGGGCTGCCACGGGCGTGGCAGACGCAGCACAGTGCGATGGGCCGTGGGAGGGAGAGGGGGTTGCCGGACGTCAGGAGTGCTTGCCCGCGTTGGCGGCGGGACGAGAACGGAGGCTGAGCATGCGGGCGGCGGTGGCGGCCATGATGCGCAAGTCAATGCCCCAGCCCATTTTACGGATGTACTCGGCGTCGAACTCGACCTTGCGCCGCACGTCCTCGACGGATCGGTCGTAGGGGTGGTTGACTTGTGCCCAGCCGGTGATGCCCGGGCGGACGGTGAGGCGCGCGGCGTAGCCGGGGATCTCCCTCCGGAACTTCTCGACGAACACGGGGCGCTCGGGCCGGGGGCCGATGAGGCTCATGTCGCCGCGCAGAACGTTCCAGAACTGCGGCAACTCGTCAAGATGGGTGCGCCGCAGGATCCGGCCGAGCCAGGTTTCGCGCGGGTCGTTCGCCGCCGCCCACACGGGGCCGGTGGCCGCCTCGGCGTTGGCGACCATTGTGCGTAACTTTATGATTTTGAAGACCCTACCGTCCTTGCCCACCCGCTCCTGGAGGTAGAAGGCCGGCCCGCGCGAGGTGAGCTTGACCAGGAGGGCGAGGAACAGGGTGATCGGGGCCGCGATCGCGACACCCGGCAGGGCGAACAGGATGTCAGTCGCACGCTTGAACTCGGCGTAGCGGTTGCGGAAGAAGCGCAGGTATAGCGCGCCCGCTCCACCGCCAAGGACGAGAATGGTTGCCGGCTCTGGCATCGACAAAGACCCTCACAGGCAACTGCCACACACACCTGTGGTGGGAGGCTGCAACAACCGTGCCGTCCGACGCGGAAATACCAGTTCGCGGCCTCGCTCTGGCGGCACTTCACAAGTCGTTACGCACCTGTAGCTTACGCCGGCAGCTTCCGCGGGCGACCCGCAGCCGGCCCGCCGCGGCGCGCGGCCGGGCAGGCGAGTTGTCCGCTCCGCAGCGCGGGCCTGTCTTGTTTTTCGGAATCCGGGCCGCCGATGGCCCCAGCAGGCCCCCGCTCGAGCGGCGCGGGATGGCTGCGGCGCGTGGGAAACGGCCGTTGGCTACGTGCCGCCGAAGAGGTCGTCAACGCTGGAGAGGTCAACGCGGGGCCGGCCCGTGAACTGCGCGGCGACCCCCCACCATTCGCCATCGCGGGCCAAGGCGTCGGCCGACGCAGGCAATCGCTCGGCTCGAACGACCCTCGCCTCGCCAGAGAGGGACACGGTCGCCTCGGAGGGGTTCCCCCGGCGCGGGACGATGATGTTCACCGTAACTTCTTGCTGTGGATGGAGATCCTGCGCCGCGAGGGTGCAGAAGTAGAGGCCGCCGGGGCTCACGTTGCGGGTGATGCCGGAGTGGGACACGCTGGTGCCGGCCTTCGTCTTGACGGTGAAGACGAGGGGCGCGGAGAGCTCGAAGCGCCGATACCTGCGCCGCTCTACCGATGGTCGCGTCGGGGCACTCATCGGGCGCACTCCCACCGAGCCGTCCGGGGGTTCTCTGGCGGAAGGTGGCGGCTCGCCGCCAACACATCTCTGCGCAGCGTCGCCTCGCGCACCACTCCGCCCGGTGGGGTACACAGCAACATTCATGCCGGTTGCGGCACGGGGCGCAGCCGCCGCCGCGAGAATAGCTAAAGGCTTATGGAAGCAGGACTTGCGGAGCCGGCCTCCGACATGGGGCGCCCTCCCCCTCCGCGGCGCCCCGAGCACGGGGCCGCCCGTTGTCAGCAGCACCAGACGCCTGAGAGAGGGTCCGCGCACCTAAGTCGCGGCTGGGTCTGGACATGGCGTCGTGTTCGCTCCCCGGAACCGCATGTGTCCATTCGCAAACAGTGTTGGGGCGGCCCGGCGGGCATTCAGGGATTTCGGACAGGTGATGGGTCCCACGCGCGCGGCTGGCGGCCCCCGCGGGACGCCCGTGGGAGCCTAGGGGATGGCGGCGCTGACGGCCGGTATGGCGACAGCGGCGAACTTCTGAAGCTCCGCCAGCACCTCGCTGCCGTGGGCGGACGGGTCGAACTCGGCCCGCACCTGGAGGAGGGCGCACGAGCAGCCGCTCCGCAGCAGCCGCGCCTTGAGCGCCGCCCAGTGGAAGCTCAGGTAGCGGGGGGTGTTCTCCGAGCCGGCCTTGAACCAGTAGAGGACCCACATGCGGGCTCCCGTGCCGCGGACGAAGTGCCGGCGATTCAGGTGGAACACCTGCTCGCCGACGGCGAGCGCGATCGTGTCGCGGACCGTCTCGGTCCAGCCGCTGCCCTTGTAGCACAGCTCGGGGGGATGGATGGCGTTGGGGTTGTCCTGGGCGTAGACGATCGAGAGGTCGAAACTGGGGAAGGTGCCGCACGAGTAGGTGCGCGTGAAGATGGCATCGGTCTGGAGGATCGCCCTTTCCTCAGGGGTCCCGCCGACCTTCTCGTCCACAGCCGTCCACTTCCCGAGGTCCGAGGGGATGGCCTTGGCGATGTTCCCGACGTCGGAGGGCGGCGGGACGCTGTAGCTCAGGTAAAGGACGAGGGGCGCCACAGCCCCCAGGAGAACGCTGGCCACGGCGTAGCGCTGGTTGAGGGTGCGCATGGGCGTTTTCTCCGGCATCAGGGTGAGGCGGCGACGAGGGGTCCAAGGTCCTGCGGCTCCGCCTCGGCGCCGCCGGGCTCGAACCTCTGGAGCACGCGCTCGAAGGTGAAGAAAAGGATGAAGGCCACGACGAAAATGCCCAGGCCGGTCGCATCGTGCACGAAGTGGTCGGGCTGCGCCACCTTCGAGCCCCAGCGGCCCGCGAGCAGAACCAGGGTGATGATGCGCCACATGTTGGCCAGGAGCGCCACGGGGATCCCGGCGAGGAACAGCACGAGCTTGTGCCGCCGCGAGAGCTTGGCCAGGTAGGCCAGCAGGGCGCCGAAGGTGAGGAGGGCGATGAGCGATTTCAGGCCGCTGCACGCCTCGGCCACCGTCAGCTTGTCCTTCGTGCCGTCGGCCAGGCGCCACGTCACCTCATTCCCCTCCTGCGCCACGCGGTGGGGATGCATCCCGGCGGTGTGGAGGCCGTTGACGACCTGCACCGTGCCGGCGGTGGCGAACATCTTCAGCGGAAACGTGAAGGCGTCGAGCGCCCACATGGACAGCGGGATCATCGAGGCGGTGAACAGCAGGGGGAAGAGGAGCACGCGGCTGATCGCGCGGCCGTAGAGGAAGAACACGAGGCCGCAGAGCACGACGAGAAAGCTCGCCCCCTGAATGGAGCCCATGCGCAGGTAGGCGCCCGCCAGCAGGAGCAGCAGGCCAAACCCGAGGGTGAGAAGCCCCACGCCGCACAGGTCGCCCTTCGGCTCCAGCTTCGCCAGGCGCTGGCGGTTCATCCACACGAGCCACAGGGTCACGAAGGGCACCAGGTAGCCGTGCGAGTAGTAGGAGCTGCCGCGGCTCCACTGCCACTCCATCCAGTTCATCTCGGGGATGAACGCCGCGCAGAACAGGGCGCACAGGAGCGCAGGCGCCAGTCGCCGGCCCCAGAGCCACACCTGCACGCCCACGAGCAGGGACGCCGCGAGCTCGCGATAGGGCGGGTAGGGCCCGCCGTGGACTCGGGTGAAGCCGAGGCGCGGCATGATCGGCTCGAAGGCATCGAGGGTAGGGAGGAGGTACATGAGGACGATGATGCCCGTGGGCCAGTAGCGGGCCAGGTAGTCCAGGGGGCCCTCGGCGCGGAGGTCGGGGCCGGCCGCTGGGGCGGGCGCGCCCATCTCCTGTGCAGCGGCCCCCTCGTCGCCGGCCGCGGGCGGCTGGGCCTCGCCGCCCTCGCCCGGCGGAGGGGTCGGGCCGGCCCCGGCGGCCGGCGGCGCCCCGCCGCCCGCCTCGGGCGCCGGGGGCAGCGGCTTGACGAACAACGTCAGATAGAGGTCCACGAGCAGGGCACACAGGCCGCCGACGATGAAGGCCGAGGGCTTCCGCCACGTCTCCTGGCACTCGGGCGTCCACCCGAGGTGCTTCGCCAGAAGCGGGAAGAGGACGTCCTGCATCAGGTACCCCGGCAGCCAGAAGGCCACGGCGGCAATGAGCAGCCAGCCGACCTCGTCGCGCCGCTTCCTCTTGGCGACGACGTAGGCCCAGGCGCCGAAGACGACGATGAAGACGCCATCCAGCAGAGCGGCGATCTTATCCATTCGCAGATTCTCCCGCCGGGGGCCTGGCGTGCGGCCGCGCGGGGCCGCCTACGGCGCCGCCTGCTTCGGCGGCTCCGCTGCCGGGCGCACGAAGAACGTCAGGTACAGGTCCACCCCCAGGGCGCACAGGCCGCCGACGATGTAGGCCGACGGCTTTCGCCACGCCGCCTGGCACTCGGCCGTCCAGCCCAGCTTCTCGGCCAGGAGCGGGAAGATCACGTCCTGCATGAGATAGCCGGGGAGCCAGAAGGCCACGGCGGCGATGAGGGGCCAGCCCACCTGATCGCGTCGTTTGCGCCCGGCTGCCACGTAGGCCCAGGCGCCGAACGCGACGATAAACACGCAATCCAGCACGGTTGCGAGACTACCCATTCGCTGTTTCCCCCTTGTGGTGCGCGGCCACCCAGTGCCCGACGACCGTGGCGGCAGTGGTGAAGGCGAGGCCGCGCAGCAGGAGCCGCAACTTGGCGGCCGCGCGGGCAAGGCCCACGTAGTGGCGGAAGCGGCGCAGGCCCCGCAGCGGCAGCCGCGGCGCCTCGGGGTCCAGCTCCCAGGGATGAAAGTACACGATGGCCGGGTGCCCCAGGCGGTTCACGCGGCGCAGCGCGGCCAGAATCAGCCGCGCGGGAAGGAGCCGCAGGTAGCCGCCGCCCGCCACCGGCACGTTCGTGCCCAGCACCCGCAGAGTCGTGGGCGGGAACTCAATGAGGTGCGGCCTGTCCGTCCCTTCCGCATTCCGCACCCCGCATTCCGCACCCCGCATTCCGCACTCCGCCCCGTTCAGCTCATGCAGGAATCGCGGGGCGTCGGGGATGCCGTAGCGGTCGTGGCGGATGGGGAAGACGCTCGAATCGTAGCGGTAGCCGGCCTCGGCCAGGATGGCGATGGCCCACCGCGAGCGCTCGGTGATCGAGAAGGTCGGCGCCCGGTAGCCCAGCACGGGCCGGCCCGTGAGGTCCTCCAGCAGCGCTTTGGCCCGGCACACGTCGGCCCGGAACTCCTCGGGCCTCTGGTCGGGGATCATCTTGTGCGCGTAGCCGTGCGAGGCGATCTCGTGGCCCGCAGCCGCGATGCGCCGCACCAGGTCGGGGTGCCGCTCGGCGTTCCAGCCCAGGACGAAAAAGGTCGCTTTCACGCCTGCCTCGTCGAGCAGCGCCAGCACCCGTTCCGTGCTCGGCTCCAGGCGCGAAGGCATGGTGTCCCACGCCTCGGGCGCGATCACCCCGTCGCAGCACTGCACCTGGAAGTACTCCTCGAGGTCGCAGCTCATCGCATTCACGATGCCTTGTTCCGGGTTTCGTGTTACGGGTGTCACGCCAGGCTCCGCGCCTTCTGACCCGCCCCGCCATCGCACTAACACAATAGACTACCCCGACCGCCCCCCGGAGTCAATGGGCCGACTCTGATTGCCAAATGACAAGGAAGATGTGACCCCGCTCTGGTCGCAGTGTTCCGGCGGCCCCGCTACAGGCTAACGGTCGCCCGGTCGTTCCTCGAATGGCTTCGACCAGGCCTGGTCTATGGCAGCAAGGAAGCCCCGGAACAGGGCCGCGCCGTCGAACGTGACGGCGAGGCGGGAGCCGTGGGTGCGCGACCACTCGAGGGCGGGGACCAGGGGCGTGTGGCCGCGCTCCAGGCCGAGGAACTCCGCGGCGACCTGGGCGAGGGGCAAGCCGGCGTGCAAGGGCGGGGTGACTTTCTCGACGCCGCCGCTGTAAGGCCTGGCACAACGCTCGGGCGGGGAACTGACGCAGATCGAGGCAGAACTCGCTGTTGCGGCAATACCCTTGAAAGGTTCCTCGACAAGCTCGGAATGACAACGTGGGTGGTTGCGGCTCATTTCCTCAAAGGCTCTTGGCCACCCACCTTCAGCGGCAGGAGGCCCGGCTTGGCCTTCAGGCCCTCGTCGAGCGTGGGCCTGGCGAGGTGGATGGGCATGGCGTAGCTGATGCCGGTGGAGATGACTTGTTCCTTGGTCTTGCGGATGAAGCCGCTGTTGACGACGCCCAGGACCTTGCCGGTCTCGGGGTCGAAGAGCGGCCCGCCGCTGTGGCCGGGGTTGGCCGTGGCGTCGAGCTGGAAGACGTTGAACGGGCTGCGCAGGGCCTCGCGCATCTCGGCATCCGGCAGGCGGCTGCCGTGCATGGGGAGGGCGATGGGGCTGATGCTGCTGATGATGCCGACGCAGGTGGAGGGGTGCAGGTCGAGGAAGAAGCCGAAGGGGAAGCCGGTGAGGGCGATGGCCTGCCCCTCGCGGACGCGGGCGGAGTCGCCCAGCTCGAGGGGGACGAAGTCGCCGCCCTCGACCAGGAGCAGCGCGACGTCGTGCCTGGCGTCGGTGGCCACGACGGTGGCGCGGTGGCCGTCGCGGGTGGCGTCGCTGGGCAGGAAGACGCGCAGGTCGCCGAGGCGCTTGCGCTGGGCGATGGTTTCGAGCACGTGGTTGGCGGTGACGAAGTGGCCCTTGTCGCTGAGGAAGAAGCCGGAGGCGTGGAATTCGAGGGAGGGGCGCTTGGCCGGGTTGTAGGTGCCGACGACGCCGATCCCGCAGCGCACGCGCGCCACGATGTCGGGGAAGTTCAGGGGCGGCTCGCGGCCGGGCACTCCGCCGGCGAGCGCGGCGGCGGCCAGCCAGAGGGCGGCGAGGAGCTTCTGGGCGAACGACATCGGGTCACTCCTTCGAACACAATGCGCTTCGGCGCGGGGCGACGAAACCCGGCCGGGTGGGCGCGGCGTGGCCTCAGGGCGCGCCGATGGTTTCGCTGCGCTCGACCGGGGGCGTGACGACGCGGCCCTGGCGGTCCACGATGCGCGCCTGGATGCGGAGCCTCTCGCCGGCGAGGCGGCGCCAGCCGAGGTCGGGAATGTCGAAGGCCCAGGTGCCGTCGTCCTGGCGCGTCATGTCCTCGAAGCCGTCGAACGCGGCGCCGGCGGCCGCGTAGTCCATCTGCGGGCGCACGAGGGGCAGGAGGCCGGCCGTGCCGGGCCCCTCGACGCGGAGCGCGATGCGGCAGGGCCCGGCGACGCCGTGGCGGGGCGTGGCGCCGGGCAGCCACACGATGCGCGGCGCCGGGCGGGCCTGGGCGGAGGCCAGGGCGCTCCGAGGGCCGTCCACCAGCCCGTCGCGGCACGAGCGCAGGAAGTAGTGGTAGGTGACGTCGTTGGCCACCGAGCGGTCCACGTAGGTGAGGCCCTCGATGGGAAGGGCGTTGAGGCGCGCGAAGCCGGCCTCGGGAGCGCGGCTGCGGAAGACGTTGTAGCCGACGACCTTGGCGTCGGGGCTCCTGCCCCAGGTGAGGACGATCTGGCCGTCGCCCGGCTTCGCGGTGAGGGCGGGCGGCGGAGGCGGGAGGTCCTTCGCGGCGTCCACCTCGGCCCACCAGGCGGCGTCGAGACGCTCGAGCTCGCGGGCCAGCCGCGCGCGCAGGGTCGCGAGCACGTGTGGGTCGCGGCACGGGCGCTGGAGGGTGCCGATGCCGCCGGCGGCGTCGGCGAGAAGGCGTTCCGCCGCGGCCAGGAGGGGCCCGTGTCGTGCGGCGGCGCGCTCGCGCAGCAGGCGCGCGCGGTCCCAGAGCAGGCGCAGGCAGGCGTAGTCCTCGATGCCGTCGCGGAGGGCCACGAGGCGCAGCGAGGCGCAGCACCCTCCCCCCCCGGGAGCGGGGTGTGCGGGAAGAGGGAGCGGGTAGACGAGGGCGCCGTCGCGCAAATCGTCGTCCTCCTGCCACCGGGTCACGCCGCGGAGGAAGAGGGCTCGGACGCCGTGCTGCCAGGCGAGCCAGGGCAGGAGGCGGACGTGGTGGAGTGGGCTGGTGACGAGGAGACCGGGCACGGGGGATTCGGGCGAGCCGGCGACAAGCTCCCAGCCCTCGCGGCGGGCGGTGCGGGAGAGGCGGACATCCACGTCGTTGTCGTGGGGCCGGCGCGGCGGGTCGGCGCCCAGGGGACGGCGCCACACGTGGGTCACCAGGTCGAGGGGCGGGTCGCTGTCGCCCCCCGCGAGGAGCAGGAGCGCCGGGTGCTCGCGGGCGAGGGTGCGGGCGAAGGCGGCCATCCGGGAGCGCTCCCTCTCGGCGTCGGGCGCCAGGGGCAGGAGGAGCGCGCCGCGGCGCCCCCAGCCGGCCTCGCGAATCCTGTCGGCACAGCGCGCGGCGCGAGCCACGTCGGCCTCCCGCGGCCCGGGGGCCACGGAGGCAGCCTCGCGCAGGACCACTACGCCCGCGCCGGCCTCGAGGCAGAAGAGGGCCTCCTCGAGGTCCGCCGCCTCGTCGCCGCCGAGCAGGGGCACCGGGGTCACGCCGTGGCGCAGCAGCATTTCGTAGAGCGCGCGGCGAAGCGGCTGGGGAACGGCCTTGCCGGAGGCGCAGTGCGCGCTGAGCGCCCGCTCGTCGAGCGGGCCGAACACCGCGAGGGGGTGGCCCTCGAGGGTGAAGCCCCAGCGGCGCAGGCGCACCGCCACTCGCACGGGCTCCATGCCCCGCGGCTGCACGGTGACCTCGCTCTCGTACTCGCCGGGCAACAGGTCGGGCGGCACCTCCACGGTGAGAAGCAGCGAGCGGGCCTCGCCCGGCTCGACGTCGAAGAGCTGGAACGGCAGCAACGGGTCGGGCATCCACCCCGCCTGCTCGGGGGCGAGGAGGGGGCCTGGGCGCACCATCGCCTCGCCCACGAGGGCAAGCGAGGTCGGCAGCGTGGCGGCCCGCTCGCCGCCGGGCGGGCCCTCGGCCCCATCCCGAGCCACAGGGACGAACGGCGAGACGCCGACGGCGACGGCCTCGAGCCTGTCCCAGAGGGCGATGACGACGATCTGGACGCTCTCGGCCTCGGCGCCGGCGGCGGCCAGGTCCCACGAGCGGGCGATCTGTGGCGACGGGTTGAGCGCGGGGTTGCGCGCCGAGATGCGCTGGCCGGGGGCGGCGAGGGTGACGGCGAACCTGGGGTCGCCGAGGCGGAAGGTGCGAGTCATGGCGGCCTGCCAGCCAAGACAACGGCTCTCGGCGGCCAACTCGGCCAGGTCGCGGCGGACGGCGGCCAGTTCGTCGGGCGTCGGTGGCCCTCGTCTGGGGTCGAGCCGCGCGCGCCAGGCGGCGAGGCGGTCCAGGGCGGCCTGGGCCCGTTGCTGCATGGCTGCGGTCGCCCCTCGGCCCGCCGTCTCGCGCAGCGCCGCGTCCAGGTCCACCGCTTGCTTCAGGGCCAGCCCCTGGCGGCTGGCAGGCGTGGGCTCGTAGACGACGACATCGGTCACGTAGAAGCGCGAGAGCGGCCCGAGGCGGGCGCCAGCCCACTCGAGGGCCTGGACCTCGCCCGGCGGCCCCAGGCGGCCCGAGGTCCCGCGCAGGGGCAGGAAGTCGTCGCCGAGCGAGAGGTCGAACTCGACCCACTGACGCTCGGGGAGCTCGCGGACGGCCTGGCAGGCGGCCGCTCCGCCGCCGGGGCGCGCGACAAGCGTCAGCCGGGCACAGTCCAAGGCGTAGCACCGGAAGAACAGTCGGGTGGCCTCGCCAAGGGGGATGCGCTGGAGGAGCTCGACGCGCAGCTCCTCGTCGCCCAGGGCCGGGCCGCGGTCGCCGATGATGCTCACGTGGGCGCCAAGCCACTGGCGCCCGGGCGGCTTCTGAAACGTTTCGACGCACACGGGGCTCACGCCGGCCGGCAGGCCGACGGCGGCGAGCCGCGCCCGCACGTCGTCCTCGGGCGGCGGCGCTACGGGCGTCGCCGTCTTGGGCTTCGGCGGCGCGGGCTCGACGGGGCGGTGCGCCGAGGCCACGCGGACGGGGGCCGCGCCCGGCGGCGCCGGCGGCGCCAGCCCCGGCCGCACGAGGACGCGGATGGGGTTCGTGTAGAAGAACAGCCGCGCTCCCGCATCCACGCGGCGGGAGCCTCGGGCGCGCACGTAGAAGCCGAGGCCGCCGTTGGCGTCCTGGGCCGGCGGCAGGCGGTGCTCGAGGCGGCGCACGTCGTGCACGTTGCGGAACCGCGCGACGACCTCGGCCTCGCCGCCGAAGTTCGAGACCAGCTCCACCTCGTCGAGCTGGCTCGGGCGCCCGGCGAAGTCGGTGGGCGGCACGTCCAGGGCCAGCTCCACGGTCACCTCGTCGCCCGGCGCCACGCGGGCCACCTCGCCCATCCGCGCGGGCCGCTCGAGCGTCGGGGCGTTGACCCCGAAGTCCAGCGCGCGCACGACCGCGCCCTCGACGGCCCAGAAGCACCCGTCCCGGAGGCCGCCCAACACGTCCTCCGCGGCGCGCCCGCGGCACCACACGTGGGTGCGGGCGAACTCGCCCGGCCAGAACTGCCGGGCAGGGTCCTGGAAGCCGGATGCCGCGGCCGCGCCCCAGAGCCGGAAGCCCCCGTCCAGGAACCTGTCCCACATGCCCCCCACGGCGGCCACGCGGGGGTCCCACTGGCTGCGGGCCTCGCGGGCGGACAGGCGTTCGGCGCCCGGAAGGCCGAGGAAGCCGATGAACAGCCCATTCGTCCGCCGCCACGAGAAGAGATCCGGCCAGCCCTCCCCGCTGCCCGGTGGCACAGGCATCTTGCCTGTGGCCCACAGGCTGGAAGCCTGTGCCGCCAGGACCACGGGCTGTGCCTTGGGCGAGGCGCCGTGGGCGTCGAGCCATCGCAGGGCATCCTCTGCCGATCCGCCCGGGCCGGCGAACTGCCGGCGGAAGTCGGCCAGCACCGCGGCCTCGCGCGCTTGCGGCGGCACCAGCACGATGGCTCGCTCGGCCCCCCGCCTCGTCGGCGCGTCCCACACCAGGCCCGCCAGGAGGGCCATGTCGGGGTGCTTCTGTCGCGCCGCGGCAAGGTCGTCAGGGCTCGCGCCGTCCAGCAACGCCACGAAATCGCAGCCATTGGCCTTCGCGCGCTCGACGAGCTCGTCGGCGCCCGGCGCGTCGGGCGACACCCTCGCCCCCAGGTCGCCGCACAGCCAGGCCCCATGGCTGTCCCATGTCGAATGGACGACGCCGAGGCGCTGGCCGACCGCGACGCCGAGGCGCCGCGAGACAAGTTGCGCCCACTGCGCGGGGTCGAGCGCCTCCTGCCCCTGGGCGGGCGCGCCCGCGGGGCGTTTGGGCCACAGCGTCCACACCGCCGCCGCGCCGGCCACCACGAGCGGCAGCAGGCCGAGCAGGGCGGCCACGGGGCGATAGCTCGCCGTCTCGCGCCGCAGCCGCGCTAACGCCTCCCCCGCTTCGGCCATCCGAGGGAGCCCCCAGCGGAGGAAGGCCGCATAGCCGATGGCGGAGGCCAGGTACATCAGCGCCACGGCCTGGAACGCCAGGTCGGCCACGGCCGGCGCGTAGAGGGCCGGCTGCCGGTCGAGCCACGTGTGCAGGAAGAACACGTTGGCCGCGGGGGTGTGCGTGCGCCCCCGCTCGGCCGCGGGCCCGGGCAGGAAGTCCCTGCCCCGCGCTACCACGTCGGGCACCAGCGCCAGCGCGCCGCACGCGGTCATGACGAGCGGCAGCCACAGGAGCCAGCGCCGGCGCAGCACGAGCAGCGGCACGCCCAGCAGCGAGGCCGCTCCCATGCCGACCGCGAAGTGCACCTGGGGCATCGGCATGGCGGCGTCACTCCCTCGCGCGATGGCGGCGGGAGCGATGCGGCCGGGAGCGCTCCCGCTCGCGCGGAGGCTCCTCGCGTTCCCACCGCACCAAGTCCACCGCGGCGAAGAACCGGTACAGGAAGACCACGCAGGCCAGCATCATCAGGTTCGCCAGCCCGAGGACGAAGGAGAAGCCCGTCAGCTCGTCGGCCTCGAGCCACGGATGCAGCCAGGCGTAGCCGAAGAACACATTGGCCAGCGGGTGGGCGACGTCGCGCACGCCGACGAGGCAGGGCATCTCGGCCCAGAAGCCGCAGGCCAGGATGAAAGCCGGCAGCCACGCCAGCCACCTGCGGCGCAGGGCCACGGCCACCCCCCCGATCGCCGCTCCGCACAGCATGCCGAACAAGAAGTGGGTCGCCGGCCCCATCATCCCGCATTCCCCCGGGTTGCGCGGGCGATCTCCGTGAGCGTGCGGCTCGCCCAGCCGTCCGCCTGGCAATGCGCGAACACCCGCTCGAGGCGCTCGAAGTAGGCGGCACAGGCCGCCTCGGGGGTCACATCTTCATTTCGCACTTCGCCGCCAGGTGCCAAATGAAGATGTGACCCCGCGCTCGTGCCCGGCCACAACTCGTTCGAGTGAATGGTCATGACCGCGGGCACGCCCAGCCGCTCCGTGCGCCGGCACACGGCCAGCAAGTCGTCGGCGGAGGCCACTGCCGGGCGGAACCGCAGCACCTCGGCGGCGCCGAGCGCGCGCAGCGCCCCTCGCACGACACCCGGCATCCCGAAGTATACACCAAAAAGCCGCCTGGGAAAAGGACGGCGGAAGACGCTGGTGAGGGGAACCTCGACGAGTGATGCGTGACGCGTGACGCGTGACGCGTGAGCCTCTGTGCACGGGTTCGCGGGGTCAGCGACGTATGGCTCAAAGGGAACGCGAAGAAACGGGTACTTGCCGCCGACCTTTTCCAGGGGGCCAAGGCTGGAGTCGGCTTCGATCCCCAGCCCAACAAGCGCGACGACCTGGCTGGGCGTGAGGTCGAAGAAGCCGGCGCGATACGCGGTGGGCCGCCGCCCCGCCGCCTCCGCCACGCGCTCGACGAGGTTGGCCAGCTTTTCCCGCAGGCGGCCGGGCTCGACCGCGCTCGGGCGCAGCGTGTGGTTGCCACGCTCGCCCTCGGCGATGGGCGGCACCTCCTCGGGGTGCAGGTGCGCCCCGACCTCGGCCTCGTCGCCGCAGGAGCGGAAGAGGTCCACGCACCGGGTCTCCCCCGCCGCCGAGTACGTGGCGAGATACGTCGGCCGCACGCCGTAGCGTCGGCACAGCTCGTGGAACCGCTCAAGCCCGTCGAGTGAGCGATACGCTCCCGACCGGCCCACGACCGACGGATCGTCGGGCTCGACGGACACGGTGACGACGAGTTGCCTGGCCCAGCGGCTCACATGCGCCTCCTGGAGGAGGATGAATGGATGGGTGGATGGATGGATGAATGGGAAGGCGGCAAGGCTCCTCTGACAATCATCCAGTCATCCATTCATCCAACCATCCTACCCACGAAGCAGCCTGGCTGCCACCCGGCGGGCGAGGCGCCAGGCGTCGCGGGGCGAGCGGACGCGGCGAAGCTGACGCCAGAAGACGCGGAGGCGGCTGCCGCGGGTGTAGGCGAACTCTGCCTGTAGCTCGCGGAACCGCTGCTCGATCTCCGCCTCGGTCATGTCTGCCAGCGGATACGAGGCCCGGTCGGTGCGAATCGCATCGAAGTCCAGCTTCACGCCTTTGGCCTTCAGCTCGTTGTAGATCTCGCAGCCGGGGAGCGGGGCGAAGATCTTCCAGATCGTGCGCTCGGCGCCCAGCTCGCGGGCGAACTGGTGGCTCGCCTCGATGTCGGCCCGCGTCTCGATGGGCGCGCCGAGCATGAAGTAGGCGATGACACGAATGCCCGCGCGCTTCGTCGCGGCCACGGCGCGGCGGGTGTCCTCGACCGTGTGGTCCTTGCCATAGTAGTCGAGCACGCTGTCGCGGCCGCTCTCGACGCCGTAGCAGAGGGCGAAGCAGCCCGCGCGCTTCATCGCCGCCAGCAGCTCGTCGTCCACGAGGTCCGGCCGCGCGTTCGCGATCCAGTGGAACCGCATCCGCCGCTGGCGCACGGCCTCGCAGAAGGCCAGCACCCAGTCGCGCCGGATCGTGAACGTGCTGTCGCGGAAGAACACGCCGTCGGCCCCCCGCCGAAGCAGCTCCGCAATCTCGTCGGCCAGGCGCTCGACCGACTGATGAACGTACTTGCCCGGAATCGAGCAGAACCGGCAGCGAAACGGGCAACCCCGCGACGCGATGACCGACGCGCAGCGATAGCCATACTGGTAGGTGAAACTGCCCGATTCGAGGTAGTGCTCGAGGCCGTAGAAGCCATGGGGGCTCGGCAGAAGATCGAGGTCGGCGATCCGGCCCCGCGGCGGCCCGAGCTCGACGGCCTCGCCCTTCCGCCACGCGAGGCCCGCGATGCCTTCCGGCGACTGGCCGTCCTGGAGCCGCCCGCACAGCTCGGCCAGCGTTTCCTCGCCTTCGCCAATGCACAGGTAGTCGAAGGCGGGATAGTCGCGAAGCGTCTGTTCAGGCTCCATCGAGGCGTGAAATCCGCCGACGATGAGCTTCGCGCTGGGGAGAAGCTCGCGGGCGCGGGCGGCCAGCTCACCCGCCTGGCGAATGCTCGGCGTGAGGGCCGTGAAGCCGACGAGGTCGGGCCGAGCCTCGACGAGAAGCTCTTCCCAGCGCTCGCGCTGCGCGGGCACCTGGAGGTCGAGAATCCGCGCCTCGTGGCCCCGCGCGGCGGCATAGGCCGCCAGGTAGCCCAGGCTCAGCGGCGGATAGCTCCCGCCCGTGTCGGGTTGCACCAGCGTCACGCGCATTCGGGGTCAGACCTCGAACTCAAGGTGTTCAAGATGCTCACGCGCGCGCAATAGGGGGTGAACATCTTGGCGGGCCGACGACCGGCGCCGCGGACGGAGCCACAACCATATACACAGCAATGACATGTGGCTCTCCTGAACCCTCGTTGTGGAGCTGAGTCAAGGCGCTCAGACCACTCCGGACGGGAGGGGGTGAGCATCTTGACTTGCCCACTACTGGCCACCTAGCCCCATTCGCCGCGCGAGCTTGCGGCCCAGGTGGCGCACGTCGCGCCAGGAGCGGACGGACCGGAGAATCTCCCAGCGTCGCCGCCAGACATCGCCCCGCGTGGTCTTGCGGCGGAACTCGGCGACGAGCTGGTGGTGGAGGGCCTCCAGCTCCTCGGGGGCCAGGTCGCCCACGGGAATCGTCGCACGGCTGAAGACGAAGTGCTCGAAGTCGGGCTTGTAGCCCCGCTCGACGAAGTCGTCGTAAAGCGGGGCGCCCGGCAGCGGCGTGTAGATGAACCAGTAGGTGTACTTCGCCCGCAGCTCGCGGGCGAGCTTGCGGCTCTCCTCGATGTCGGCCCGCGTCTCGATGGGCGCGCCGATCATGAAGTAGGCCGCCGTGGCGACGCGGTACTTGTGGCAGAGGCGGAATGCCTCGCGGGTCTGCTCGACGGTGACGCCTTTGTTGTAGTAATCGAGGATGCGCTGGCTGCCGCTCTCGACGCCGAAGTAGAGGGCCTCGAGGCCCGCCTCGGCCATCAGCGTGAGCTGCTCCTCGTCCAGCGTGTCCACGCGGCTGTTGCACAGCCAGCGCATGCGGAGGCCCGCCCGCCGCTTCGCCGCGCAGAACTCGCGGAGCCATTTCCTCTTGACGTTGAACGTGCTGTCGCGGAAGTACACGCTCCGCGCGCCGTGGCGGGCCAGCCACCGCATCTCGTCCACCACGTGCTCGGGCGAGCCGACGAGGTAACGCTTCGACCAGAAGCGCTGCGAGGCGCAAAAGCGGCAGCGAAACGGGCAGCCGCGCGAGACGATGGCGCTCGCGCACTTGAACGTCCAGCGCCCCGTGTAGCCGCCGTACCACAGGTAGTGGCCGAGGTCGTAGTGCTCGTGGGGCCAGGGCAGGGCGTCCAGGTCCTGGATGCGCGCGCGCGGCGGGGTCGTCACCAGGCCGTCGCCACGGCGGAGGATCAGCCCGCTCACCTGGTCCAACTCGCGGCCCGCGTCCAGTGCCTCGACCAGCTCGTGCAGCGTCACCTCGCCCTCGCCGATCACCCCCACGTCGAAGGCAGGGTAGCGCCGCATCGTCTCCTCGGGCAGGAAGCTCACGTGATAGCCGCCGAGGACGAGTGTGGCGTCGGGGAGGGCCTGCTTGCAGGTGCGACCGACCTCGGCCGCGGCGGCGATGGTGGGGGTCATCGCCGTGACGCCGACGAGCTGGGGCGCGAACTCCGCCAACGCCCGCGGCCATTCGGCCCGCTGCGCCGGCACCTGGAGGTCGAAGACGCGCGGCGTGTGCCCCTTCGACGCCAGATACGCCGCCAGCGAGCCGAGGCTCAGCGGCGGGTAGTCCGAATCCATTGGCGGCTGGATCAGCGCAACCTTCATCGCGGAGAAATCCCAATGCAAAATGCAGAAGGCAAAGTGCAAAAGGCAAAATGGTGAGCCCCGATGTCGCTTACTCCCCTAGCCCCAGGTGTGTTCTGGATTTTGCACTTTGCCTTTTGCATTTTACATTTCGCACTGCCTTCTCCCATTCTACACCCTGCCCCGCCCGATTCCCAGCCGCGGCGCGAGGAGTCCCCACACGTAGCCTGGGGCGCTCGACAAGAACGGGGCCAGGTCGTCCCACGCCAGGACGGCCCACATCTTCTCGCCGGCGAGCGAGCGGAGCCAGCGCCACGTGGTCAGCTTGCCCTGGCGACGGTAGAGCCGGAATGCCGACAGGTCGCGCTGCATCGAGACCCACTTGACGCCCGTGCGGCAGCGGACCTGCGGCTCGACGGGCAGCCCGAGCGCATCGCGCCAGGCGAGGTGCGCCAGGTTCACCCCGCAGCGGGCGCCCAACGCGTCCCAGAGGCCGAACCGCACGTTGAACTCGATGAGCTTGTACGTATTGTCGCGCGGGTCGAGCTTGAACTCGACGCCGCCGAGTCCGCGATAGTCCACGGCGCGGAGGAGCCGCAGCGCCACGTCGGTGAGCGCGGGGTCGGCCATGGTCTCGGCGAAGCTGGCCGAGCCGAGGCCGGGCGGCAGCACGCGGCGCTTCCGCCCCGCGAAGACGCCCAGTGGCTCGCCGTCCCGCCCGACGTAGAAGCAGAAGTACACCAGCCGCTCGTCCTCGCCGGGGACGAGTTCCTGGACAATCACGTTGGGGTTGTGGGCGGCGATGCGGTCGTACTGGACGAGCAACTCCTCTGGACTGGAGCACGGGATGACCTTGGTGCCGACGCCAATGAGGTCCACGATGGCCTTCGCCTTCCAGGCGTGGCTCTCCGCGGGCTTGAGAAGGACGGGGAACTGGAGGTCGCGCGCCGCGGCCTCCACCGCCGCGCGGTCGGCGGGGATGGCCGTGCGGGGGGCCGGGATGCCGTGCTCGCGGGCCACGGCGTCCAGCCCGTCCTTCGTCAGCAGCTTCAGCACGGTCGCGTGGTCCGGCATGACGAAATGGTAGTACTGCGACAGGACCTCACGCTCGCGCGACAGGAGCACCACCGTCGGATCGCCGGTGGGATAGAGCACGGCCTTCGCGGGCAGGCGGCGGCCGAAGTCCAGCAGGAACTCCAGGTAGCGCGCCTCGTCCTGCTTGATGTCGGGGGTGACGACGGGCTGGCAGTAGCGGGAGTTCATGCCCAAGGCGTCGGGGTGCGGGTCGAGGGCGAAGACGCGCACGCCCTCGCGCCCCAAGGCCCGCACGAGCCCGAGGCCGAGATAGCTCATATACAGGACGACTGCGGGCGCGTCCGGCATGTTGGCTCACCCCTTGTCTCAGCCTCCCGCAGGTTTCAAACCTGCGGGAGGTTCCTCTGCATCCTCCTGACGCGGCGCCGGCCCTTGAGATAGCCCCAGATCGAGCCCGACTCCTGCACGCTATAGAAGAAGGGGCGTGATACGCCCAGCCGCGTCTCGCGCCCGATCAGGAACTTCGCGGCCCGCCACACGAGGCCCGCGGCGTTGCGGGCGATGAAGCCAAGGTTGCGGCGGACGAAGCCGCGCAGGTGGTCGCGCACGCCGGGGTCGAACCGGGCGTGGAGGACGGCGTCGGAGGCGTACTTCGCGGCGTTGCGGAACAGCTCGCGCACGGAGCCGCGCGCGGCGTGCCAGATGACGGCCTTGGGGGCGTAGACGGTGCGGAGGCCCGTGGCCTCCTCGAAGCGGCGGTGGAACTCGCGGTCGGCGCCCGAGGTGTAGGTTTCGGCGTCGTAGCCGCCCACGGCCTCGAGCACCTCGCGGCGAAAGCAGTTGTTCCCCCCGCCCCAGGGGCAGGCCCGCCCGAAGGCCCGCGCCGTGCCTTGCACGTACTTCTCGATGTTGAACGGGTCGCACGCCGCATAGTGCTGCTCGGCGAGGGTCTTCCCCGGCTCGACCTTCGTGCGGCCGACGGCGCAGCCGGCCCCAGGGTCGGCCAGGAGGGCGGCGACCAGCTCGCGCAGCCACGACGGCTCGGCGAAGCAATCGGCGTCAATGTTCGCCACGAAGGGCGCCTTCGACCAGTGCCAGGCGCGGTTGCGGGCGGCGGGCCAGCCGCGGCGCGACTCGTCGAGCACCGTGACCGGATAGCGCGCCGCAATGTCCCGCGTACCGTCGGTCGAAGCGTTGTCCACCACGATGATCTCGAAGCTCGGGTAGTCGAGCCCCTGGAGGGCCTCGATACAGCGGGCCATCGTGTCGCGCGAGTTGTAGGCCGCGACGACGACCGAAACGAAGGGCATCTGCGGCTCGGCCATCGCGGTCCTCACTCGCCTGGGCACACCTTGCAGATGGGCATCTGGCCACGCCGGCGCGCCAGGGCCTTGCGGAAGGCGCGGAAGCGCGCGTTGTTCCACACCCGCAGCACGCCGTCGGCCGCGTTGCCCATCGTGTAGTGGCCGCGCGGGTCGCGGCAGCAGGGCACGATCGAGCCGTCGGCCAGCACCGTGAGCGAGCGCCACGGGGCCGTGCAGAAGGCCAGCTCGGCCCGCTTCCAGCGCCACGCCTCGCCCTCCCGCCGATAGACCTGGAACTGCTCGTTGGTGGGGCAGAACTCGCCGAAGGCGGCCTGGGTGGCCGGGTCGTCCCAGTCGGCGACGTTGAAGCTCACGGGCTTGATGACCCGCCGGTCGGCGCCCAACTCGTCGGCGAGCGTGCGGAAGCCGTCGAGCTGCTGCTCGTTGTGCTTCATCACGAGGAACTGAAGCTCGACGAAGGGGTTCGTCCTGCCAAGGGCCTTCCGCTGCGCGAGGAGGGACTTGACGCCTGCGACGACCTTCCCGAAGCTGCCGCGGACGCGGTACTTCTCATACGTCGCCTGGTCGAGGCCGTCGAACGAGATGTAAATGAGGTCGAGGCCGCTCTCGATGAGCTGCCGCGCCGATCCGTCGTTGAGGAAGTGTCCGTTGGAGCCGATGGACACGCGGGCGCCGGCCCCCTTCGCGCAGGCGATCATCGCGGGCAGGTCCTTGTGCATCATCGGCTCGCCGTAGTTGGACACGTTGACCTCGATGAGGCAGCGGCCCAGCTCGGCGATGCACCGGCGGAACAGGTCGAGCGGCAGGAACGCGGTCTCGCGGCCGAGGGTGCCTCGCCCCGTGGGGCACAGCGGGCAGCGGAGGTTGCAGGCGTTGGTCGGCTCGATCATCAGGAAGTAGGGCCTGCCGAGCACGCGCCCGAGGCGCCAGCGGAGCGAGAGATTGCACAGCCCGGCGTTGACGACGCGGCGGAGCGATGCCTCGCCCCGCCACCACATCCCGAGCCCGCGGCGCACCTTGCCGAGGAGGCTGTGCCGCTGCTCTGTCTCCAGCCCGAGCTGGCGCTCGTCAGGCACCGGCGCCCCCCTCCTCTCCCCCACCCTTCTGGCAGCGAAGGATGTAGCCAGTGGCAAGGACGTGCATCCAGCCCTCGTGGCGGCGCTCGACGCGGCGCTTGAGGGCGTAGGCCAGCCTGGGGCAAATGCGGTGGAGCGGGTAGAAGAGCGCCTCCAGGTTGTAATACGCCTGGCCGGTCTTCGCGCAGCCGCGGTCGGCGAGCCACTGCGCGAATCGGGCCGCCGTGAACCGCCGATGATAGACGCCGTGCTTCTCGATGGGCCGCCGCAGCAGACGCTTGACGAGCCACCAGGCGCTCGACACGACTGGCCCGAGGGCGCGGGTGGCGAAGTAATTCACACAATTGCGATTCGGCACCGTGAGGATCAGACTCCCGCCCGGCCGTGTCACCCGCACCATCTCGTCGAGCGCCGCGTCCAGCCGGTCCAGGTACTCGAGCAGGCCGAGGCCGATGACGAGGTCGAAATGCCCGTCGGGAAAGGCGAGGCCGGCCTCGACGTCGCCGATGGCGAAGACGGCTGTACCGTTGTGGGCGGGGCCTCCGCGCCCCGCTTCTTCTCCTGCTTCTCTCGGGGGACAGAGCCCCCGCCCACATACCTTGGTCCGCGCCTGCTCGATCATCTTCGCCGCGATGTCCACGCCCTGGTAGCGGCAGCCCTTCTCGATGTAGAAGGGCGCGCTGAGGCCCGTGCCGCAGCCGACGTCGAGCACCTTCGAGCCCTGCCCCACGAGCGGCTCGGACAGCTCTTCGACCCGCCGCTTGCGCATCAGGAAGCTGTGGGCCGCCAACGGATCCCGGATCTCGTCGTAGAGACTCGACCAACGATCGTCCGCTGCGAACCGGTCGAAGTGCTCGACAACCGCCGCTTTCTGGTTCATCCGGTCGCTTCCCAGGCCAGGACTCCCTCACTGGAGTATTGTACCATTTGTTTCGGCCCCCTGCCTCACGTGGAGAGGAAGAGCCACAGGCCGCTGAGGCGGGCGGCGACGACCTTGCCTCCGACACTGCCATCGAAGAGGATGCGCGGCAGCGCGAAGGGCGACACGCCGGGCCTGCACGGGCCGCGGCACGTCGTCGCCGCGCTCACGAACCCGCCCGCCTTGAGGACCTCCACCGTCTCGTCCGTGAACGAGTCGGGCGAGCCGAATGGGTAGGCGAAATGGCGCACGGGGGCGCCGAGCATCTCCTCGAGGCGCGCCTTCGAGCCCAGGATTTCATCCTCCGCCTCGGCGCGCGACAGCCGGCTCAGCCAGGGATGCGTCCGCGTGTGGCCGCCCATCGTCACCAGCCCCTGCATCGCCCGCATCTGGTCCCACGTGAGGGGCTGGTAGCGGAGCATCCTGTCCGGCGGCAGGTCCACGCCTTCGAGCAAGTCGGCCAGCATCGCGTCGCGGGCGCAGATGCCTTGGGCATTGAGGTGCCGCATCACGGCCACATAGGCCGCCTCGCGGTCGCCCCCAAGGGGAAACTCCTTGTCGCCGAGGCGTAAGGAGGTCTCCGTCGTCGTGCGGACGAGGGTCTTCACGCGGTTGAACCAGAGCGGCTGCCCTGTGTCCACGGGCGTCGTGGGCACGAAGACTGTGGCGGGCGCCTCGTACCTGGCCAGCAGGGGAAACAGCTCGTTGTAGACCTGTTGATAGCCGTCGTCGAACGTGATGGCCACGGCATTGTCTGGGAGCGGCTCGCCGCTGCTCAGCGTCGCCATGCAGGCGTCGAGGGGGACGATGCGGTAGCGGCGCACGAGACAGCGCAAGTGGTCCTCGAACGCCGCGGGGGCGATGTGGTGGTAGTTGAGGATCCACGGCCAGCGGCGGCCGGGGCGCAGGCGCAGCCAAGCTGCCAGGGCGCCCGTATGCCAGAGCGCCCCACCATAGGTGTTCTTGACCAGGTCCTTAATCGCCTGCACTGTCCATCCACCTTCGGGCCTCGGCCCGTCCGTCGGGGCCCCAGGGCACCCAGGGCACGCGGCGCTTCCACGCGCGCATCAGGGGCCTCCGCAGAGCCGCGGGGAGAAGGCTCAGGGCGCAGCCGGCCCAGACGTGCGGGTCGCCCGGCCCGTTGCCGATGGCCCGGCGGAAGCAGCGGCGGGCCGCGCGCGTCTCGCCCAAAGCCAGCAGGTTGAGGGCCTGGTTGCGGTCGAGGCGGTGGAGGCCGCTTCGCCGCGCGGCGCGCAACTCCGGCGGGTCGCCCGGCTCCAGCGCCGTCTCGAGCACGCGGCGTGCGCCCAGATACGCCTTCTCAATGTGCTTCGTGAGCGCGCCCGAGTGGACGCGGTGCCGCACGAGGACGCGCGGAACGGCGGCGAACTCGTAGCGGCGGGCGATCCGCAGCCACAGATGCCAGTCCTCCGCCCAAATCATGTCCTCGGGGAGGTAGCCGCACCGCTCGAAGCACTCGCGGCGGATCACTGCGGCCGAGGTCGGGCAGTGGTTGCGGAAAAGGAAGTCCCCGGGAACCCGGCCGACCGGCTTCGGCGCCTGCGCCGTGGGCAGCGGCCGCCCCTCGGCGTCCACCCGCTCTGCGTGGCAGTAGACGAGGCCCACAGGCTGGAAGCCTGTGCCACCATCGAAGAGCGGCACCTGCTCGGCCAGCTTCTCGGGCAGCCACAGGTCGTCGGAATCCACGAAGGCGATCAGCTCGCCCCGGGCCTCGCGAATGCCGCGGTTGCGGGCGGCGGACGGCCCGGCGTTGGCCTGGCGGATGCACCGCACGGGCTCGCCAAAGCTGGCTGCCAGCTCCGCCGTGCCGTCCGACGACCCATCGTCCACCACCACCACCTCGAAGTCCCGGTACGTCTGGGCCAGCACCGACTCCAGCGTCTCGCGGAGATACCGCTCGGCGTTGAACGCTGGGATCACCACGCTGACCCTAGGCATTGCCGGTTTCCGGTTTCCGATTTCCGCTTGGCTGACGCGCCAAGCGTCCGAGCTGGAGGCCAAAGACGGAATCAGAAAAGCTGTTGAGCGCCCCACGATAGCCGCCCGCCCAGACGCCGATGCGGCGGAGGCGGAACAGGTCGTCGCCCGGGGCCACGGGGCCGCTGGCCGTCGTGAAGGCGGCCTCGTAGCCCGTCTCCACCGCGAGGTCCACGACGTCCTGGTTGTGGCTCCCGGCAGGATAGGCGAGGAGCGAGACGGGGGCACCCAACTCCCGCTCGATAGCCTGCTTTGACCGTTCCAGCTCCTCGTAGGCGCGCTCGGCAGGCACGTGGACCAGGCGGCCATGCGACATGGTGTGCGAGCCGATCTCCATGCCCGCCTGGTGCAGTTCGCGCACCTGGTCCCAGGTCATGGGGCGGTAGGGCTCGGGGTCGGCCACGTCGGACCCCAGCGCGGAGGCGACGCGCTCGACGAGGAGATCGGTCTCCTCGGGCGTGAGGGCCAGGCCGCCGAGCGCCGCGGCGAGGTCGCGCTCGAGCCGCGCGGCGCCGGCGCCGGTGCGGAGGTCCGCGGCCGCCAGTGCGGCGACCAGCGGCTTCGGGAGGTCCTGGTAGTCTATGGGCCGCGCGGCCAGCGCCGCCGCCTGGCGGATGTAGTCGTGGAGCCGGTCCCACCACAGGACGTTCTCGGTGCCGATCCAGCCTGCGGTGACGAAGAAGGTGGCTCGCAGGCCGTAGCGCTGGAGGAGCGGGAGGGCCTGCGAGCAGTTGTCCTCGTAGCCGTCGTCGAAGGTGATAGCGACGGCGTTGGGGGGCAAGGGCTGGCCGCCGGCCGCTGCGGCGGCGATCTCGCCCGCGGTCATCGCGTGAGCGCGCGCGGCGAGAAAGCGCAACTGGGCCTCGAACTCCGCCGCAGGCACCGCGAGCGGCACGGGCGGCGCGCCGGCACGGGCGACCCGGTGGTAGCGAAGCACGAGGGCGCGGCCCTTCGGCACGACGGGCCACAGCCGCGAGCGCACCGCCAGGAACGCCACGGCCTGCCGCGCGGCGAGCTTCAGGACGTCAGCCACCAGATGGCTCCTATCACCAGCGCCGCAAGGGCCGCCAGCCCGAGGGGGAGGCCCAGCGCGAATGCCTTGCTCTTCCAGCCCGCGCCGAAGCGTTCGCAGCTCCGCCGCCACGTGCGGAAGACGCCTGCGGTCGCCTCGAGGTCCGGCCCCGCGAGCAGCGCGGGCTCGCCCTCGATGCGGCGGGCCACCTCGCGAACGGTCACGACCTCCACATCCCCACGCGTGGCAATATAGTCGAGGAATCGCTCGAGTTTGCGGCACTCGGCTTCGGCGGGCCTGAACTCCGTCCCCTCGCGGTTCCGAGCAATGAGCGAGAAACTGTGCATCAGCAGGCACGCCGCCGCCGCGCCTTGCTGCACGGCGCGGTCCACCACGAGCTTCAGCTCCGAGAGGGAATCGGCATTCAGGTCGAAGTGGCGCCGCGGCGCCCAGGGGCCGAGGCGCATCTGGGCAAAGGTAGTGACGGGCACCTCGATGACGGAGCCGAGCCGTCGGGGCACGTTGGGCGGCGTCACCCCTTCGCCAAGCTCATAGGGGATGTGGCCGATGGCGACCGAGGAATCCATCGGAATCCCATTCGCCGCCAGGGCGCGGAACGTGTCGGCATTCACGAGCAGCCCGCCGGCGCGATGCGCTACGGGCTCCGAGCCGCACGCGCGGCGATATGCCTCCTTGGCGAGACGCACGAGCTCGGTCTGCTCCTCGAGCGAGTAGTCGGTGAGCCGTTTGCGGGCGAAATCGCCCTTCCACCAGTTGGGGTGGAGGTGGAGCTGCGCGTCGTGGCCGCGGTCCAGAACGGCCGAGCAAATGCGTTTCACGTGCTCCTCACCGTGGTGGAGTTCCTCCAGCGTGCTCACGAAGAACGTGGCCTTGAGGCCGCGGGCGTCGAAGCAGTCCATCAGCCGCTCGATGCCCCAGGTGCCGCCAGGGGTCACATCTTCATTTGGCACATAGCCGCCATGTGCGAAATGAAGAGGTGACCCCCACACCATCGCCTCGGGCGGCAGCGGGCGCACGCCGGCCATGCTCGACTCGGTATCCACTGTGAGGAGAAGCAGGGTTCTTCGATTTCCGATTTCAGACTGCTCCATGCTTGCCTGCCAAGAGCCGCTCGAAGAGGGCCAGGTATTCGGCGGCGACGTGTGCCCAGGAGCGTCGGGCGCCCAGGGCGGCAATCGCGGCCCGGTCCCAGGGCCGCTCCAGCGCCGTGCGAAGGGCGGAGGCGAATGCCTCGTCGGAGCGCGGCTTGAAGAGAATGCCCGAGCGCCCCTCCTCGACGAGGTCGGGGATGCCACCGACGTTGGTCGAGACAACCGGGGTGCCGCACGCGACAGCCTCCAGAACCACGTTTGGGCAGCCCTCGTGATAGCTCCCGAAGCAGAAGAAGTCCGCCGCCTGATACCAGAGCGGCATCTGCCGCTGCTCGACGCGCCCGAGGAGGGCGACCCTGTCCCGAAGGCTCAGCGACTCGATGAGCCGCAGGAGCGTCTCCCGGTACGAGCCTGGCCCAGCGATGTAGAGGCTCGCCTGGGCCTCGCTGCCGAGGAGCGAAAGCCCCCGGATGAGGTGGTGGTGGCCCTTGTCCTCGACGAGTGCGCCGGCGGAGAACAGCACGAAACCGTCGGGCGGCAGGCCCAACGCCCGCCGCGCCTCCCCGCGGTCGCCCGGGCGGAAGAGCGCCGTGTCCACGCCGTTGGCGATCACGGCGATTCGCCCGGCCGGGGCGCCGGCCTCGATCATCTTCTGCTCGTGGTGGCGCGTGAGGGCAACGATCTGGGCCGCCCCGCGAAGCGCCGCACGGGCGAAGTATCGCACGGGCCAGCGGACGAGAAACTCGTCCACATCGCTGCCGCGGCCTGTGACCACGACCGGCCTGCCGAACCGCCGCCCGAGGCGCACGGCGGCGAAGGCGTCGGGGTAGAGCCAGTGGGCATCTATCAGGTCGAAGTCGAAGGGGGGCCGGATGGCGTCAATCGCCCTGGCCGCGCGCGCCGCGTAGCGAAAGCCGTCCACAAGCACGCCCAGCTTCGGCACGCGGCGCCACCGCGGGCGGAGCACGTCCACGCCGGCCAACGCCTCCCTGGCCGGGAGGCCCCGCCGCCACGTCGGCGCCAGCACCTTGACGTCGCACAGCCGCGCCAGCTCGATGGTGCGGCGACAGGTGGACAGGCCGAACGTCTCGTTCCCCTCGTAGGGGAAGATACCGGCGAGGACGAGGACACGGAGAGGGCCTGACCGGGACTGCGGGTCGCGGGTTGCGGATCGCGGAGTAGGCATCAACGCCCCAGCTTGCGAAAGCTCCTGGCCACCTCGGTGCGCGCCGCGAGCGCCAGCCTCACGACGAGCGGCAGGTCGTTCCTGTGGATGTGGAAGTAGGGCTTCTGGACGGCGCCGAACTTGCGGAAGGAGCCCTCGACGCTCTGGATCATCGAGCCCTCGAAGTCGAACCGCCTCGTGCGGCTGGCGACGTAGCCGATGGCGCGCTGGACCAGCAGCGTCGCCGAGTCGCTGCTGCGGTGGTCGGGGTCAATCGTGCTGATCAGGTAGTAGGCCGACCTGGCGTCGAAGACGACGAAGATCGCGGAGTGCACGTGACCCTCGGCGTCCACGGCGAGCCACGTCTTGCCCGCGCCGCGCTCGGCTGTGGCGCGGTGGATGCGCTCGAAGAGCTCGTACGTGTAGAAGATCGCGTCGCCCTGCTTCCGGAGGCTCGCCGCGTGGTGGTCGTAGAACTCGCGGGGCGGCATGTCCTCGCGCACCTCGACGAGGCGCTCGGCCTTCTTGACGTTCTTGCGTTTCGAGTGCGCGAAGCGGGCGAACGCGGCCTCGGGGTCGCTCAGGTCCTCGATGACGTAGGTGTAGCGGGTGGTCTGCTGGTAGCCGGCCCAGTAGAAGGGCAGCCAGTTCGTGAAGCTGTAGTGGCAGAAGAAGCTCGTGTGGGCAACCCGTGGGATCGCCGCGACGAGGTCGGCCAGAAGCTCCATCTCGTTCGAGAGCTGCTTCTCATAGTTCTCGCTGGTCGGCGGCCCAAGGAGCGGGCCGAGCGTCTGGGTGAGCTGCGGCATGTGGATGGCCTGGAAGCCCCACCTGCGGTAGCGGACGAGTGGCATCCCGGCCACGATTCGCCCACCCTTACGCAGCACGAGAACCTCAAACTGGCCGGGGGAGACCGCCTGGAGCCACCAGGAGCGGCAGAAAAGGCAGCCCTGGGGCGACTCGTCTACGAACCGGTCCCACTCGTCGAGCGCATCCGTGGGCCGCAGCACCGCAATGTTCGAGCCCGGGTCGCTGTCCATAGCGTCTAGCCCCCTGAGCCGCCGTGTTGCGCCGCGCCGATGGCGTCCGTCAGCCGTCTCCCGAGGAGCAGCCGGCCCGCGAGCTGGACATAGAGCCGCCGCTCCGTGGGCCGGAAGCCGACCTTGCGGATGCCGCGGAGCGAGGCCGTGTTGTCCAGCGCCGCGTCAATGATGACCCTGCGCACCTTCGCCTCCTGGAACAGCCGCCCGCACAGGGCCACGAGCATGGCGGGGTACACGTTCCGCCCGCGACGCTCTTCCCGCACCTGGCAGAAGTGGATGCAGGCCTCGCCCTGGCGGAGCGCGAGGTAGCCGTTGGCGCGGCACCGCTCCCGGGCGCACACGAGCGCCCAGGCGTGGCCGACCACGCGGCCGCCCGCGACCGCGTAGACGCCGAGCTGCCCCTCGCGCAGGAACCCGCGGAACGCGGCGGCAACGGTCTCGTCGCGGAAGTCCGTCACGCGGTCCACATTCTCCTCGGTCACGAACACCATAGCGATGTCCAGCTTCGGCTGCACCGCAAGGATGTCCGCCGGGTCGGTCAGCTCGAAGAGCTGCTGGCGCCGGACCCGGATGATGCCGCCAACCCGCCTGGCCGCCCTCAGCAACGCCGCCACGCCTCAGCCCTCCTGGAGGAGCGCGGCGCGGCGCTCCCACCACTCGGCAATCTCGCGCGCCGAGGCGCCCCAGCCGCCGTGGTCGCGGGTCCAGCCGAGCGCTCGCTCGTAGACGCCTCGGTAGCCGGGCGCGTCCAGGTCGCAGAAGTAGTTGTTGTGCCACAGGAGGCCCAGCATCGCGCCGTCCGCCTCCGTGCGCTTGAGATACCCCTCAACGAGGCCCCAGGCGGCCTCGGCGTCGAGCCCCTGTCGCTCGAGGAGCGCCCCGTCCATCACGGCGAGCGGGAGCTCCAGGAGCAGCAGTTCCTCGCCCGCGAAGGGCCGGAAGGGGAACGAGAAGCCGGCGCGGTAGCCGTCGGTGTCGTGGTAGCCGAGGGTCGCGTCGTAGCGCAGGCCGGCCTCGGCCTGGGCACGCCATGTGACGGGTCGCTCGAAGCGCAGGAAGTGCTGGCGGCAGCCCGTGACGAGGGTCACATCTTCATTTCGCACTTGCCGAGAAGTGGCAAATGAAGATGTGACCCCCAGGAGCGCCGCCACGTCGCGCCGCTCGCCGGCGAGGGCCTCGGTCGACCGATACGAGTCGAAGCTGCCGTGGAGGCCCACCTCCCAGCCGCGGGCGACGAGGCGGCGCAACGCCTCCCCGACGGCGCCAGCCCTCGCGCCATAGGAGTTCACCACCCCCACGCCATCCACTACCCGGTTCGGGCGGCCAGGCAGCGCGAAGAAGGTCGAGTGCATGCCGTAGCGTCCCTCGAGGTCGGCGATGGCGTCGAGATCGCTCCACGGGTCCGGCCCGCAGCAGAAGGCCCGTGCGACACCGGGCAGTCGCCAGGGGCGCGCGAGGCTCTTCACCGTCTCCTTGGCAAGCTGCCGAGCGGTTCGCTTGCGCCAGAGGTCCACGTCGTGGCTCAGGAGGACGGCGAACTTGCGGCCCTCGGGCCACGCGGGAACACGCGAGAGCGAAAGCCCGGCCGCCTCAGCCGCTCGGGAGAGCGCCGCGCACAACAGGCTCATCAGGTCGTGGACCATGGGGGTGCGAAGCAGGCCGGCAGCGGCGCGGGGGCTCGCGGCGCCGCACGCGCGGCCGAATGCGTCGAAGCCCTCCGCTCGCTCCTCGCCGCCGGCGAGCCAGAGGCCCGCCGCGCCCACGAGGTCCGCCGTCACGCGCACCCGCGGCCCCTCCGCCACGAGGAGGGATGGCCCCTCGCTCGTCACGCGGCGGTGCACCTGAATTGCCTCCTCAGGCGTCGGAGGGTCGCCGCACGCGATCTCGACCCCTGCGCCATCGGCAGGGATGGGGCACCCATAGCTCACAAGAAGGCCGTCCGCTCGGCGCGGAGAAAGGGACAGGCCCATGGTTCCGAGCAGCGTTCGCAGCACGTAGGAAGCCAGCGCCGCCCGCTCCTCGCCCAAGCCGTTGACCACGACGCACACGCGCATCAGCTTGCCCCCGGGGTCACATCTTCATTTCGCACCGGGCGGCCAGGTGCCAAATGAAGATGTGACCCCTCGCAGTGGCCGACCACGAAGTAGATCTTACCGATGCGCTGGATGGCAAAGCGGGCAAACCCCGCGTCGGCCATAAGCCGCTCGACCTCAGAGCGGGTGAAGAAGAAGACGGGGCAGCCGCACAGGGCCAGGCGCAGCTTGCGGACGGGTGCCCGCCACGTCCAGCGCCGCGGGAACGTGGCGACCACCTTCCTGCGGCTCACCCGGCGCATCTTCCGCAGGAAGGGGCGGCAGTCCGCCACGTAGTCGAACAGCCCGATCGCCAGCGTGACGTCGAACGGCTGGTCGAACGTGCGTTCCATGAAGTCGCCGGCGAGGAAGCGGCAGCGCTCGCCCACCCCCTCCCTTTGCGCGAGCTGCCGAGCGATCTCGAGCATGTTCTCGGCGAAGTCGAGGCCCAGCACCTCGCTCGCCCCCGCCCTGGCCACGGCGACGCTGAAGCGGCCGGAGCCGCAGCCGACGTCGAGCACGCGCAGCCCGGGCTCGGAGCACTCGCCCACGGTGCGGCGGAAGCGCTCGTACATGTCCCAGCGCAGCAGGCGGTCGAGCCAGCGCGCCGCGGCGCCCTTCTCGCCGCTGTAGATCGCGTCGAACTCGCGCGCCGTGGCGTGAAAGTGCGAGCGAACTTTCTGCCCCACAGAGCCCAACGTCAGACCCCTTCCCTGCCGGGGGAATTGCCGCCGCGCGGGGCGTTCCAGCGCACGCGCCCCGACCGTGTCAGGAGACGCACCAGGCCAACCAGGTAGGCGGCATTGATCATACAAAAGTAGAAGGGCAGCTTCAACAGCCGCGCCCGCGCCAGCCGCCGCCCGGCCAGTCCCCCCGCCGCGGCCGCCACGTAGAAGGCCCCCTGCGCGGCCAACGTGACGCGATAGACGGGGCCCGGCAGGAACACATTGAGCGCGAGCGCCGCGAGAAGGCATAGCGGCCCCAGAAGCCGCAGGAGCTTGTGGGCCACGAACCCGAAGACGAGCCACGGCCTCGGCGGCCACAGCAGCAGGCCCAGGAGGCGTACTTGGCGGAAGTTGCCGATGGCGATGCGCACGCGGCGGTCGAAGCCGCCCATCTCCGCCGCCTCCTCGCACGCCACCGCGTCGGGGGCGTAGACGGCGCGGTGGCCGCCCGCGACAATGTGGACGGGGATCTCGTAGTCGTCGTTGACGCGGATGCGGCCGAGGTCGGGGCACAACGAGCGACGGATGGCGTAGAGCGAGCCGTGGGCGCCCAGGATGCTCCCCAGGTCGCTCTCGCAACGCTTCACAAACGTCTCGTACCTCCAGTAGAAGCCCTCCTCGCCGCCGAGCCGCGTAGCCTCGGAGCGCAGCACCTGGTAGACGCCGCTCACGCAACCGACCGCGGGGTCAGCGAACGCGCGAACGAGCCGCCGCAGGCTGTCGGGCCGCAGGCGCGACGCGGCGTCGGAGAAGGCCACGATCTCGCCCGTCGCCGCGGCCAGGCCGTCGCGCAGCACGGCCAGCTTCCCCCGGTTCTCCTGGAAGGCCATGAGGCCGATGCCGTGCCGGGCGTACCGGGCGGCGACGCCGGCCGTGCCATCGGTCGAGCCGTCGCTGAGCACGAGGATCTGGAGCCTCTCGCGCGGGTAGTCGAGCGCGAGACAGGTCTCGAGCTTCGCGGCCAGGGAGCGCTCCTCGTTGTAGGCGGGCACCAACAGCGTGACGCTCGGCGTCACGTCGGCGCTTCTGGGCGGCCGGCGGAAGAGCGGCACCAGCAGCGCCAGCAGCAGCGGATAGCCCGCATAGGCGAAGCCGACCAGGCCAACAAGCACCCAGAACGCGATGGCCACGGACTAGTCCCCCCGGCGCTTGAGGACAAGGCTGCGGATGGCCTCGTAGGCGGACGCGCCGATCGCGCGGCGCGCCGCATTGCGGAGCGCCTGCCGCATCCGAAGAGGCCGATAGGCGCGCCGCACGGGGTCCACCAGTCGGCAGAACAGCTCGAAGCCGTAGGAGCGCTTGAGCACGAGGCGGCGCAGCGCGAAGAGGCCGGTCGAGCGGCGGTTGCGGCCGATCACGCCCTGAAGAGCGGCCTTGTAGCCGACCTCGCGGGCGAGGCGGCCAAAGTGGCGGCTGTCGTAGCCCGTCGGCGACGCCACGAAGTCCACGGCCCCGCCCAGCCCCGACTCGAGCACGCGCTTCGACTCGGCCAGCTCGCGGCGCAGCGCGTCGGGCGCCAGGGTCGAAGGGCTCGGGTGCGTGAGGGTGTGGGAGCCGACCTCCATGCCGGCGGCCCGCATCGCGCGCACGTGGTCCCACGTGACCCAGTCGCCGGCGCCGACGCGGCCGGCGGTGATGAAGAAGATGGCCTTCAGGCCGCGCTGCCGCAACTCGGGCAGGGCGAGCTCGGCCTGGCTGCGGTGGCCGTCGTCGAACGACACGACGATCGGCCGCTCGGGCAGTTCCTTCGCCTCACCCTGGTGCCACTGCACGAAGTCGGCCATCAAGATTGTTGTGAACCCCTCGGCGGCGAGGTGGTCGAGATGGCGGCGGAACTCGTCGAGGGTGAAGACGTAGAGCCGCGTGCCGGCCGGGCGACGCTCCAGCTCGCCCGCCTGCGCCGCGAGAGCGTGGTAGGTGAGGACGGCGACCTCGTCAGCGCCGCCGCGTGAGTTCCTCGTAGACGGCCTCATAGGCTCGCACCATCCTGTCGAGCGAGAACTCCTCCTCGACGCGCGTGCGGGCGGCCTGCCCCCAGGCGCGGCGACGAGCGGGGTCGGCGAGGAGCCTGGCGAGCGCCTCGCCCATCTGCGCCGGGTCGCCGACGGGCACGAGGTGCGCCGTCCGCCCCTCGATGGCGACCTCGGGGTTGCCGCCCGTGTGGGTCACGACGGCGGGGAGGCCCGTGGCCATGGCCTCGAGGAGCGCCACCGAGATGCCCTCGGTCTGCGACGAGAGGGCGAAGATGTCGAAGAGGCGCAGCAGGCGCGCCACGTCGCTCCTCGCCCCGGCGAAGCGCACGGCGCGCTCGATGCCGAGCTCGCGCGCCAGGGCCTCGAGGGCCGGGCGCTCCGCCCCCTCGCCCACGAACACCAGCACCGCATTCGCCGCGCGCGCGCGGGCCACGGCGAAGGCGCGAAGCAGGCACGGATAGTCCTTCACCGCCCTCAGGTTGCCCACGGTGCCGACAACCAGTGTCCCCTCCCCCACCCGCATGTCGGCCCGCAGCTCCGGCTCGGGCGGGCCGGGCTGGAACGCGGAGAGGTCCACCCCATTGTGCACGACCATCGGGCGGCGAGGACGGACGCCGAACTCGTCGGCCGCGGCGCGCTGGAGCCAGTGGCCCACGAAGACCACGCGGGCGAGCCATCGCCCCAGGCGCGGGAGAAGCCAGGCCGCGCGCTTCTGGCGGAAGATGCCCAGGCCGTGCACCGTCAGCACCACGGGCACCCTCGCCACGACCCCCGCCAGCAGGCCGTAGGTGGCCGACTGGAGGTCGTGCGCGTGCACGGCGGCGATCTTCTCGCGGCGCAACAGGCGCGTGAGGCGGAAGAGCAACCCGACGTCGAACGCGCGCCGCTTTGGGACGACGTGCACCGTGCGCCCCGCGGCGGCCAGCTCGGCGCCGAACGCCTCCTGACGGAAGCACGCAACGGCGGGGGCGAAGCGGGCGCGGTCGAGGCGCACAGCCAACTCCACGAGCAGCCGCTCGGCCCCGCCGCGGAGCAGCGCGTCTACGAATTGCAGCACCGCGCGTGTGGCACAGGCGCCCTTGCCTGTGGCAGCACAGCCGGGGGCGGCTGTGCCACATTCGGCATTCGGCATTCCGCAATCCGGATTCCGCAATCCGCATTTCCTCATCGGTCGCCGTGGGCCGCAATGTGGTCGCGGACGCTCTCGATAATGCCGTCTATGGGCATCGAGGGCTCGAAGCCGAGGAACTGGCGGAGCTTCGTGATGTCAGGCACGCGGCGGAGCATGTCGCGAAAGCCGGGGGCGTATGCCTCGTCGTAGGGCACGTGCACGATGGGGGCCTCGGGGTTGACGATGCGGCGGACGCGCTCGGCGAGGTCGTTGATGGTGACCTCGTGGTCGCTGCCGACGTTGAAGACCTGGCCGACGGCCCGCTCGTCGCCGGCGAGGCCGACCAGCGCGCGCACCGTGTCGCCCACGTGGCAGAAGGCGCGGGTCTGCGTGCCCTCGCCGTAGACGGTGATCGGCCCGCCGGCGAGGGCCTGGGCGACGAAGCGCGGGATCACCATGCCGTAGCGCCCCGTTTGCCGCGGCCCCACGGTGTTGAAGAGGCGCGCGATGACGACGGGCAGCCCGCGCTCGCGGTGGTAGGCGAGGGCGAGGAACTCGTCGAGCGCCTTCGAGCACGCGTAGCTCCAACGCCCCTGAGTAGGCGGGCCGAGCACCAGGTCGTCGTCCTCGCGGAAGCGCGCGCTCACCGTGCTCCCGTAGACCTCGGAGGTGGAGGCCAGCAGCACCTTGCGCCGCTTCTTGGCGGCGTGGCGCAGCACCGTCTCGGTGCCGCGCACGTTCGTCTCGATGGTGCGGACGGGGCTCTCGACCACCAGGAAGACGCCCACGGCGGCCGCAAGGTGGAACACCACATCCGCCTCGTCCACCAGCTCCGCAACCAGCGGGCCGTTCATCACCGAGTCGATGTGATAGTGGAACCGCGGGTCGCTCTTGAGCGGCTCGATGTTGGCGGCGCGCCCGGTCGAGAGGTCGTCCACGATGTCCACCTCGCCGCCGCGGGCGAGGAGCGCCTCAACGAGGTGGGAGCCGATGAAGCCCGCGCCGCCCGTGACCAGGTATCGCACACGCGCTCTCCTCGCGGGGCATCAGGGGAAGAGGACTTGGGTCGTGGGCTGCGACGGGGCCCAGCCGGGCGCAGCGCTCGGCACGGTCTCGCGCTCCTCCGCCGCCTCACGGAAGTGGGCGACGACCACGCGGCGCGCCGCCTCGACGAGCGCCACCGTGCCGTAGATGTTGATCGTCCACATGGTCGGCTGCGTGAGGCTGTAGGCGAGGTAGGCCAGATAGCCCATGAGCGCGCCGACGCCAACAATGCCGACCGTTTCGAGCCCCGGCACGTCGCGGGACCTTCGCACCGCGAGCCTGGCGGCGCGGATCGCGCCGAAGACGATCAGCCCATAGTAGACGGCAAAGCCTAGTATCCCCTCCTCGCACAGGATCAGCAGGGGCACGCTGTGCATCGTGTAGGTCCACTCGTGCTGGCCGAAGTCCTCTGGGTTAGCATACTGATCGTACTGCTGGAAGAACTGGCGCGGGCCGATGCCGAGCACGGGGTGGGAGGAGAGGACGTTCATGGCGGTGCGCATCTGCTCCAGCCGCATCTCGATCGAGGTGTCAACCGAGCCCTCGGCCGTCTTGTGGGTCCAGATGCTCTCGAGCCGCGCGCTGACGCGCGCCGGCTGGTGCAGCACAGCATACACGACGAGCGGCGCGGCAGCGAACGCGAGGTACCAATGGCGCCGGTAGTGCCAGAGCAGCATGGCCACCCCCAGACCCGCGCCCAGGTAGGCGGAACGCGAGTACGAACGCAGGGCCATCAGGACAAAGAGGGGGATCAGCGCGAACAGGAGCACGCGCACGTAGGGACGGAACCGCGCCAGCACGAGCGCCCCGGCCAAGGGAAGAGTGATGATGATCTGGAGCCCGAACTCGTGGAAGCTGGAGAACCAGTACGGCCGGGCGATGGTGAGCTCGCCGGTGCGGTACTTGCGCCACGCCACGTACGCCAGGTAGCCCGTGGCGAACACCAGGCAGAGGGCCACAGTGGTCACCCGCCGCGGCGTGTCGGCCAACCGCGACAGCAGGAAGTACAGCACCATGGCCTTGAAGTACAGGTCAATGTACTTGTGGCCCACGACCACGACCCCGTTGACCAGCGCGGCGGCGACCAGCACGAACAGGAAGCCCAGCACCCCCCAGTCCACGGGGCCGGACGGCATGAACTCTCCCAGGCGGCCGCCCCGCGTGGTCAGCACACCCACGACTGTGGCCAGATAGAGGAGCTCGAAGTTGCTGTTGTGGCGGAACCACCAGTAGGTCTCGGCGACCAGGACGTCGCGGAGCACGTAATGCACGAGGATCACCAGGGAGCCGAAGAACGGCCTGCGGATCGTGACCAGCACGACGATGGCCAGCCAGGCGACGAAGATGGGCACTCGGAACACGGGCGGCCCCTGACAACCTACCGGTACACGCCGCGCAGGGCCCGAAGGCGGATGCGCACGAGATCGAGAAACATGCGAGCCGAATCGCGCACGGGATGGACCCGCGAGTCGCGCGAGTCCAGCCAACGCACAGGCACTTCCCTAATATGATACCCCAAGTGCCGTGCGATCCAAAGGGCCTCGACGTCGAAGGCAAAGCCCTCGAGGGTCTGGCGGCGGAAGACTTCGCGGGCCGCCTCGGCACGAAACGCCTTGAACCCGCACTGGGTGTCTCGGAACCCTCTCAAGACGATGAGGCGCACCAGGTTGCGGAACACCCAGCCCATGACTCGCCGGAACCAGGGCTGCGGCCGCTCGAGCCGGGACTCCGAGAGCGCCCGCGAGCCGATGGCGACGTCGGCTCCGCCCGACCCGATCGCCGCGAGGAGCTTGGGGGCCTCGCTGAACGGGGTCGAGCGGTCGGCGTCGCTGAAGAGGATGATCTGGCCGCGCGCGTCCAGCGCCCCGTGCCGCACCGAGTGGCCCTTGCCGCGGTTTCGGTCGTTGCGGAGGAGGCGCACCACCGGGTGCTGCTCGGCGTAGCGGGCCACGAGCTGCGCCGTGTCGTCCGTGCTCCCGTCGTCCACCACGACCACCTCGCCGTGCAGCCCGGCTTCGCGCAGGTAGGCGTCGGCGGCCTCCATCGCGGCCTCGATGTCGGCGCTCTCGTTGTACGCCGGGATCACGATCGAGAGCGCCAGGCCTGCCGGCGCCCCCGCGGCGGCGCCGTCGCGCCCGGAAGCCGTCATGGGCCACCTCCGTCCGCATGGAGGGCCTGCTCGGGCAGGCGGTAGACGCGGATCGTTGGGCCGCGGCTGCGCCCGGGGCACTGCATCTCCTCGTGCAACGGCTCGCCCTGCGACATCAGGTCCCTGTAGAACTGGCCCACCTTGGCGTAATGGGAATCTCCCTCGACCCCGAGATACCGCGCGTAGTTGGTCGAGCAGATGACCGCGTACTGGTAGCCGCGGCTCACGTACTCCCGCAGCGACAGCGCGCCGCGGGGCTTGGCAGGGTTGCCGAAGTCCGCGTCCTCCGGGTTGTTCAGGACGATCAGCCGGTCCCCCTCGGGCTCATCGCGCCACCACAGGTGGCTGAGCTCCGTGATGTCGTAGCCCGGTGACCGGGCCGCCAGGATGCGATACTTGTAGTACTTCGAGAGATGGTAGGTGAACGGCGTGGAATTCTCCAGGTCCTTGGCCTTTGCCAGCAGCCCGCCCAGGCTCTCCGGCGTGGCCGACAGCTTGGGGCCGTACTCGTCCAGCAGGAGCCGTGAGCGTGGCGGCACGTGGGCCTCCACCCACCGGCACGCCAGGGTCCGGGTGTCGGGCAGACCGAGCAGATACCCCAGCCGCACCGACCAGACGGCCGATGGGCCGGCCAGGGCGATGGCCACGACCGCGGTGGCCAGGGCCTGCCGCTCCTTGAGCCAAGCGACGCGTCGCGACGCCAGCTCGATGCCGCTGACGACCAGGACGGCGGCGCTGAGGCACAAGAACGGGTAGAGGCCGTTGAGCAGCCACGGCTCGTACACGTGCCACAACACCGAGGCCAGCGCCCACAGCGTGGCGATGCACGCCAGGAGCACCACGTCCTGGCGCCGCCGGCGGGCCTCGACAGGCTCGGCCTGCCTTGAGCCCGTCAGAAGGCGGGCGACGACGAAGAGCAACCCCAGGCAGCCCGCCGTCGCCAGCGCGGGGCCGAGGGCGTGGGGGCTGAACACGACCTGGGACCAGCGCCAGAGCCGGGCGGGCAGGCCCTGTTCGCCCAGGGGACCCCGCGCGTGGTAGAGGTTGCTGGCCTTGCCCAGCCCGAGAAGCGGGAGCACGTTCTCGCGCAGCCAGAACGAGTCGAGGAAGTTGTACGGCGACGCCACGAAGAAGGCAAGGAGAAGCATGCCCGCCGCCGCCCAGAGCCGCGCGCCCGCTACCTTGCTCCACCACGGGGCCTCGCTGCGCCGCCAGTAGGCCACGTGGGCCACGTAGAGCGGCACGGCGAGCAGGATCGGCGTGTACTTCGAGGCCGTGCCGAGCCCCAGGAACAGGCCGGCCAGCAAGTAGTCGCGCCACTGCCCGGCCTCCGCGATCCGGAAGATGAACAGCGCGCCGAGCAGGGTGAAGAGCGCGGCGAGCTGGTCGGCCTTCGCAAAGTGCGACGAACGCACGTGGGCGTAGGCGACCGACAGGAGGCCCGCGGCCACGAGAGCCGTCGCTCTGCCGTAGTGGCGGCGCGCGAGCCGGTAGAGCACCAGCACGCACCCGATGCCGCACGCGGCCGAGGTGAGCCGGCCGCAGAGGGCGAACACCGTCTTGTCCTGCAAGTAGTGCACGGCGAAGGCATCGGCGTTCGGAAACACGCCCAGCAGCCAGCCCCCGAGGAAGTACGCGCCGAACTGGAGAAACAGGGTGTACATATACAGCGCCGGCTTGTGGAACCAGTGGGGGTTGAGGTCGCCGGTCCCAAAGCCCATCGCGAGGTTCATCTTGTGGACTTCGTCGCCGTAGTAGACGAATGGCAGGTCGTGGCCGATGCCCCACAGGCGGAGCGCGGCGGCCACCGCGAGAATGGCGACGAGCAACGCCATCTCGCCGCGCGCCGTCCTGGGCTTCGCGTCCGCGGCGGTGGCAGCGGCCGCCTCTCGACGCCCCGCCGTGTCACTCGTAGCGCTCAAAAAGCTTCCCCCAGGGTGTCTTCAGGGCCTGGCGCACCCGTCGCCGGCCGATGAAGGGATACCAGTAGAAGTCGTGGTAGAGGATCGAGGCGGCGTAGGACCAGGGGACGAGAAAGGTCCGGAGCAGGAGCCTTTCGAGGAACTTCAGCGGCCCCCAGTAAATGAGCTTCTGGCCGCGGCTGGCGAAGGTGTTCTGGTTGCCGCGGAAGCCGAAGTTCACGCCCGCAATGTCCTCGCCCACGACCTCGATCTCGCGCGGGTCGGCGCAGCCGAGCCCGTCCTCGTGGGCGAGGCGGAGGAAGTCGAGCCCGAGCGGGTCGAAGCCCATCATCTTCGCCGCAATGGCGTCAATGGCCACCGGGTCGCCGCTCGCCAGGATGTAGCCCGGCGTGTGCGGCACCATGCACCGCGGGCCCGGGCCGTCGCCCGCGAACGTGCCGTCCATCACCGCGAACAGGCCCGGGTGAATCTCCTTCTGGATGGCCAACAGGTCCACCAGCGTCTCGTGGATGCGGCTGTGGGTCCAGTGCCGCCGCTCGCTCAGCAGGCCGCCGAAGGCGTTTTTCATCGCGCCCGTCATCGTGGTGAAGACGTGTGTCTTCATGGTCGGCAGGTGGACGATGTTGCTGCCGAGGAAGCGCTTGGGGATCTTGACGCCGTCGGGGAAGATTTCGTGGAGGACGTGGAACTTGTGCTGCTTCGGCTCGAAGCGCACCCACTCCTCGCCCTTCTCGTAGAGGTGGACGTTGCGGACCCCGTATTTTTCGAGGACGGGTTTGTGCTTGTTGGCGACCTCGCCCTTCCGGGCGCTGACGACGACGGTGCGGTTGTGGGCGCCGTAGAGGTTTTCCGGGGGGTAGCCGGCGGCCACGAGGCCGCGGATGACGCCCTCGAGCTGCCAGGGGGTCGTCGAGCACGCGGGGTAGAAGCGGTGCCAGGAGATGTTGATCTTCAGAGCCGTCTCGCGGCCCTTGGGCAGATGAGCCGACACGTCGGCCAGGCCCAGCAGGCGACCGTAGTCGTCGAGGACGGTCTCGGGCGTGGCCTTGAGGACGGCGACTTTGCTCATGGGGCTCCGCTCCCGCCCCAGCGCCAGAGGATCCAGGCGCTGGTGAGGGCATAGAGGAAGACGTCGAGAAGCAGCGGCTTGTCGGTCAACAGGTGTCGCGACGGATTGCCGCCCCCGCGCTGCGCGTAGACGAGGTAGAGGTATCGGAACACGCCGTAGAGGACGAAGGGGATGGTGAACTTCAGGTTGTCGGTGCCGAACTTCGCCACCGTCTCCCGGTCAATCGTGTAGAGGGTGTAGGCCATCAGCGTCGAGGCCGTCACCACGGCGATCATCTGGTCGAGCATCTGCGGCGTGTAGTCGGCCAGGCTCCGCCGGTGGCTCGATGCCTCCGCCACCTCCACCAGCTCGTGCCGCCGCTTCGCCAGGGCCAGGAAGAGCGCGAGGAGCGCCGCGCAGATGAGCAGCCAGTGGGAGAGCGCCACGCCGATCACCAGCGCCCCCGCGCCCGCCCGCAGCACGAAGCTCGCCGCGATGCACAACACGTCCAGGATCACCACGTGCTTGAGCACCAGCGAATAGCCGACCTGGAGCACCAGGTAGGCCGCGACCACGGCGCCGAACGGCACGCCGAGTGCGAACCCCGCGGCCACCGCCCCAGCCGCCAGCAGCGCCCCGACCCCCAGCGCCCGGCCCGTCGGCAGCGCCCCGCTCGCCACGGGCCGCAGCCGCTTCAGCGGATGCTGCCGGTCGGCCTCCGCATCCAACACGTCGTTCAGGAGATACGACGCGCTCGACGCCGCACAGAAGATGGCGAACCCCGCCACGCTCAGGAGGATGAAGCGAACCGCCTCCGGCTCCAGGAACTTCCTGGCAAAGAGCAACGCGGCGAAGACTAACAGGTTCTTCGTCCACTGGTGCGGGCGCATGGCCGCCAGGAGCGCCAACCATCGGCCCGCTCCCTCCGCCGCTTGTGCTGGAGCGCTCGTGCTCATCGCAGTAATTCTACCATATGTCCCGCCTTTCATCCAACGCGACGGCCCCCCCTGCCCCGCCGCGATTCCGCCACAGAATGCCAACCGCGTACCCCTGGGGTTGGCATCCTGTGTCTCCCAACCTGAGCAGGCGGCGCCCCAGGGGCTGCCCCGCCATAACTGCTCCAACGGCAGCAGCTTACGCCTCCGCAAGACGCGTTCCGCCACCTCCCGGCGCTCCGCGTGCCACCACAGAGTGCCAGCCTCCATTCCCTGGACTTGGCATTCTGTGGCGGGGGCGCTCAGTGGCCGCATCCGGATTTCCAGTGACGTATCAAGCGCCCCGAAGCGGCCACTCTGCGGGGGGCTTGGGGGGACAGTGGAGCGGCGCGAGCAGGTGCAGCACCGCGCAACACCAGAGGGGCGGTAGCCCCTATGGAAGTGCTTCGTCTCGGCGGCGAACATACGTCACGGCAATTGCGAAACGAAGCACTTAGTCGGGGGCCAGGAGCGGCACGCGGCGCATCACGTAGAGCGGGCACGGGCGGGGCCAGAGCCTCGCCCGAACCGCCTCCGTGCGCAGGACTTCGTAGTTCGACAGGTCTATCCCCCACATGTTCAAGGGGGCGGGACGGTCGGAGATGACGTAGTTCTCCACCAGTGCGGGGGTCAGGCCTCCGGGCCACCACGCCTGCCCCGTCGTCGTGCCGCCCTCGTCGGGGTGGTCGAGGCAGTACCAGCGCCAGTGCCAGCCGTCAATCTCCAGGCCCGCGCGGATCTGCTTCGGCGGGATGCCCTCGGCGACCAGCTCCCGACGCAGCCGCTCCGTCGCCACGACCCGCGTCACGTAGAGGTCCGTCCGCACCCACGCGTAGACAAGGAAGGCGGCGAACGCCAGACCGGGCGCGAGCCACGACGGCCTGGCCCCGCGCCCGACGACGAGACCCAGCAGCGCGGCAGGCACGAGCAGCGGCAGGAAGTACCGGGGAAAGATGTCCCAGCGACTCATCAACCCGACGAGGAACACGGCGTAGATGCCTGCGGGCAGGAGCACGAGCCACGCTCGCCCGTCGGGCAGTGGCCCCGACTCCCCGTTTCGGATTTCGGATTCCGGATTCCGGATTTCCGCTTTCCCACGGCGCCAGCGCCAGAGGCACCGGAGCACGACCACGCCGACGAAGCCGCCGACGAAGCCCACGAGCACCGCCAGGACGAAGAGCTCGACAAAGCCCCACAGCACCCACACGCCCCGGAGCCGGCCCGCCCAAGCCGCGGAGCGCCGCGCGGCCGCCTGCCAACCCAACTCGCTGAGGCCGAACGCCAACACCGCGCCCAGGACCAACGCCGCGTGGACCGTCGCCACGCGAGCCGTCGCGAGCCAGTAGTCGAGGCCCATCGCCCGCCCGGCGCCCCGCTCGTAGGCGACGGTGACCAGCCTCGACGCCAGGTGCTTCAGCAGCGGCAGCCCGGCCACGAGGAGCGCCAGCGCCGCGGCGAGGGCCACGGCGGCCACCCGGCCGAACCGCGCGCCCCGTGGCTCGAGGCACACTCGGCCCGCCAGCCGGGGCGCGACCAGTCGGCCCCACGACGCCACCAGCAGGACCGCCAGCCACACGCACGACGCGGCGCCGATCGCCAGCCCCGCCGACCGAGGCAACACGTCGGTGCCCAGCCCGATGAGGAGCCCGCTGCCGCGCTCGATCCACGGCACGCTCGCCCGCGAGGCAACCGCGGCCAGGTCGAACGTCCACGGCCGGCCCTCCGTCAGCCGCGGCCCCGGGGCGCCGAGGGCCGCCACGAGCAGCAGCGCGCTCACCACCGCCACCACCGCGCGCCCGGGCCGCTGCGCCGCGGCACGCCACAGCGCCCGCCCGTACGCCAGGCCCAGCGGCAGGAGCGAGAAGGCCAGATACCCCAGGCCGATGCTCACCGCACGCGGAGCGGCCGCGTACTGCTTGCGGAGCGACGGCATCGGCAGCCCCGTCTTCTGGTAGTCGGGGATCATCTCGGCGAGCTTCACCCCCACGAAGCCCAGGACGAGCGGCGCGACCGCCGCGGCCCAGAGGCCCCACGGCGCACCGCGCCGCCGCCACACGAGGTACAACAGCACCCCCACCGGCAGCATCGCCATCGTCTGCCGGTCGAGGATCGCGACCAACGCCAGGAACGCCGCGAGGGCGGCAGCCCAACCCCCTCCCCGCCTGAAGGCGACCAGGTAGGCCCACAACGCGAGGAGCATGAAAGCCAATGAGAACACATCGGTCATCCAGGCGTAGGAGAAGAACACGTAGAGCGGGTTCGCCACAAGCACGAGCGCGCCCAGCAGGCTCCTGCGGCGCCCGCAACCCAGCTCCGCCAGCACCCCGTACGCCCCGCACGCGCCCGCCGCGCTGACCATCAGGTTGAGGATCCGCAGGTTCGAGAAGCTCGACCCGACGATCCGCAGCCACCCCGCCCCCAGGAGCACCTGGCTCAGCAGGCAGGGCACGTTGTAGCCCATGTAGCGGAGCTGCCCCGTCTCGGCCAGCCGCAGCACCTGCGGCGCGAACGACCAGTCGTCGTACACCGGCGTCTCGAAGAACGGCGGCACCACGATCGCCGTGAGAAGCACCACCCCCGCCAGCACGGCGAAAGGCGCCACGTGTGAGATTGCGGAGTGCGGAGTGCGGAGTGCGGAGTTCAAACGGCCAACTCCTTCTCTCGCTCCAGGGAGACCGTTGACTGGAGCGTGGGCCGTCCCGGACGCGCCCCCGGCACGCCCGTGCCTGACGGAGAGAATTGCATACTTGAACAAGTATGCAATTCTTCTCTCCGGCCTCGTCCCTGCCCCTGAACTGCCCATGTCTGCTCGCCGCTAGCTGCTCTCAAGCGGCTCGCTCCTTCCGCCCTCGGTCTGGGTGCGCCGTGCAGCGACGAACATCGAATCGCCCCAACCCGTGGCGCGCGCCGCCAGGCCGGCCAGCCCGATGGCCAGCCACGACAGCGCGCGCACCCCGTATCGCGGCACCCGACGGAGGGGCGACTGTCGTCTTCCGTCCGCCGTCGGCCGTCGGCCATCGGCCGTCGGGGGGTTCCGGTGGCGGCCGGCCAACACGGCCATGATCGAGTTCTCGAGCTTCCCGACGCTGTAGGCGATGGGGATGTGCTCGGAGCGCTCCCGCAGGGCCTCGAAGCCCTCGGCCCCAAGTGCCCGCCGCAGCGTGCGCCGCGAGAACTGCACGAGGTGGCCGGGCGGGGTCGGATGCTCCCACGCCCCCAGCGTGCAGGCGAAGAGGCCGTAGGTGACGCGCGGCACCAGGCCCCCAATGTCGGGCGTCGTCACCACCAGGAGGCCCCCGAGCCGCAGCACCGCGCGGCACGCGGCCAGCAGCGCCCGCGGGGCCGCCGTGTGCTCGAGGACGTCGAAGAGGGTCACCACGTCGAAGCTCTCCTCGTCGAGCGCCAGGTCGCACAGGTCGCCATGCCGCACGTCGAGACCGCGCGCTCGCGCGTCCTCGACGGCTCGGCGGTTCAACTCGACCCCCACGGCCTCCCAGCCGTTGGCCCGGGCCGCCTCCAGGAAGTAGCCCTTCGAGCAGCCGACGTCAAGGATGCGGCCACCCCGCGGGGCGAACTTCTCGATCTGGCGAAGCCGTCGGGCGAAGTAGCGCCGCCGCTCCGACTCGTCAATGACGGCGTGGTAGTCCCCCGCCGAATAAAGGGCCTCGACCTCCTCGCGCGACGGGGGCGGCCACACGTAGACAAGGCGGCAGTCGCGGCAGCGCACGACGTCGCAGCCGCGCTTCGTCACGAGGCGCCGCCGCTCCGTCCCGCCGCAGAGCGGACAACTCGTCGGGGCATCGCGCTCGGCAGGCTCACCCATTGCTCCCCGCCTTCTTGCCCCTCAGCGCGTCGCGCAGCAGGGTCACCACCTCCCGGAACAGCTCGCGCTCGAAGAAGAAGATGCCGGCGGCATAGGCGACGCCGCCCAGCACGACCAGTCCGCCCAGCGGCAGCCAGCCGATGAGGCCCCAGTGCCGATAGGCGGCGACGAGGCCCGCACACACCGCGAACGCCATCACGAGCGCCGCCCTCAACGCGGGCGTGACCACCCGGACCAGGAGTCTCAGCCGACACCGGAGCACGCGCCGCAGGACGAAGGCGTTGCAGACCATCGTGACGACCCGGGCGATCAGGAGGGCCAGGGCTGCGCCCACGGCGCCCCGCCACAGCACCAGCGGCACGACAACCGCGGCCAGAACAGCCAGGTTCACGACGCCGAGGTACATGTTGTACTTCGGCTTGCCCACGGCGACGTAGAGCTGCCCCGTCGTGGTGTCCACCGCCCGCACGAGGTAGAACAACCCGAACACCAGGAAGATGGGCACGCTGGGCAGCCAGCGGACGGGGAACGCAAGCGGCACCGCCTCGGGCGCCAACAGCACGAGGCCCCCCAGCAGCGCGGTCGAGAGGAGCGCCGAGAGCCGCACGATGCGGCAGTAGCTCGTCCGCAGGCGCGGCACGTCGTCCTGCAACTTCGCGTAGACCGAGACGGCCACGCTGCCGAAGATCGTCTCGCTGATCAGCCCCGCCTGCGACACCCAGGTGGCCGCGAACGCGTAGAGGCCCAGAGCGCCCACCGTGAGCAGCTCCACCAGGACAAGCCGCTCCAGATTGCCGTAGAGCACCATCACGAGGGCGGCCCCCCACAGGTACTTACCGTAGTGCAGGAGGTCCCTGGCCATGCCCCGGTCGAACCGCAGCTTGGGGCGAATGGGCGACACCGTCCATCCAAGCAGCGAGTGCAGGGCCTCGCGCGTGAGGCCCGAGGCTGCGAGCGCCCAGTAGCGGCTGCCCGCCGGCAGCGCCCAGGCCAGCCCGACGCCCAGGCCCGTGCTGAGCACCATGCTGCCCACCTCGACGACGAACAGCCGCCCGAAGTGGAACTCCCGGTACAGGACGCCCTCGGTCACGGCGGCGACGGGGCGGAAGAACGACAGGAGGCCGAGCGCCAACATCAGCGCCTTGTCGAGAGCATAGGCTTTGGTGAACGGCCCCACGGCCAGCAGGACGAGGTAGCTCAAGGCCCCCGTGGCCAGGAGGAGGACGAGGCCCGTGTCCACCGCCTCCTGCACGCGGTCGCGGCGCTGGATGATGGCGTAGTGGATGCCGAGGCTGGTGCAGGCGCGGATGAGGCTCACGACGACCATCGCGGCGGCCATCAGGCCGTAGTCATTCTTGTCCAGCAGCCAGGCGAAGATGACGGCACCGACGAGTTGCACGCCCTTCGTCGAGTAGGTGGTGAGCACCCGCCACTTCGCGCCGCTGATCGCTTTTTCGCGCAGGCCGTCGGGCATTCCCTGCACCATCCTTCACGTCGCTCGGGGCGCGGTGAGGCGCGCGTGGACTTCGGCCAGCTCGCGGATTCGCGGCTCCCAGGCATAACGCTCGACCGAGGGCCGCGCGGCGCGTGTGAGGCGGTCGAGCAGCGCCTCGTCGCCCAGCACGCGGCAGAGGGCCTCAGCCAGCGCCGCGGGGTCGCGCGGCGGCACGAGCAAGCCGTTCGAGCCGTCGCTCACGGTCTCGTTGAGGCCGGGGATGTCGCTGCCGACAACGGGCGTGCCGCTGGCGAGGGCCTCCACGGGCGCCAGCGGGTGCCCCTCGGCGAGCGAGGGCGCCACCAGGAGATCGGCCTCCGCATACATCGCCGGCAAAGCCTCGCGCGCCACCACGCCGCCAAACGTCACGTGCTCGGCCACCCCGAGCCGGCGGGCCATCTGGTGGAATTCGCCGTCGTCGGGCTCATCCGTGCCAACGAGCACGACCCGCACCTGGGGGAAGCGCGCGACGATGGCCGGCAGGGCCTCCAGGAGATAGCGCAGCCCCTTCTCGGGCGAGAAGCGGCCGACGAAGAGGAGCCGCCGCTCTGCCCGCTGGTGAGCGCCCGCCTTCCCCGTGTCCCACGCCGCCAGGTCAATGCAGTTCGCCGCCAGCCACAGCCGCTCGGGCGGCACGCCCAGGTTGCGGAACCCGTCGTAGATTTCCCGGCTGATGCACGCGATCAGCGGCGCCCGCCGCGCGCAGAAGCGCACCGACCACTTGTAGACCCAGGTCACTGTGCGCGGATAGAGGCCGCGCTTGCCCGGGCTGTAGACCCAGCCCTGGAAGGCCATGATCGCGGGCACGCCGAGGCGTCGGCAGGCCAGCCACGCGCCGACGTACGCCGTCGAGTCGGTCGCGAGCACGAGGTCGGGCACCCGCTCCTGCCGCCGCAGCGCCCTGCGGACGTTCCAGGCGAGGACCCACCCGGCCAGGTCGAAGGCCCGTGTTCCGCCCATCCGCACGGGCACGTAGGTGCGCAGGGCAGAGCTCTGCGCCGCGTCCACGTCGCTGGCGAACACGACGACCTCGTGGCCCGCGGCCTCGAGGTGGTCGGCCCACTCGCGGACCACGCTCGGCACGGCGCCGGGTCGGCGGAAGAAGCGGTTGACGAGGGCGACCCTCATTCGCTCGCCTCCTGGCCCTCCGAGGGCGGCAAGCGCCGGCGGCGCAGCCATTCCTGCGCCCGGCGCTTCAGGCGAAGCAGCGGAGCGGGTGTCAGTGCGCGCCCGCCATCGCGCAGCCGCCGGCCCAGGCGCGGCAGCCCGAGATGCACGCGGGTGCGGCCCGTGGGGCGCGCCAGCGTGAGGAACACGCTCTCGTTCCGCTGCGTGCCCCACTTCTGCTTGTAGGCGGCGTCGCCGCCCAGAAAATCGTACTCGCGGGCACCGCGGGCGATGCTCTCGCGGATGACGTGGGCCTTCAGCGCCGTGCCCACGTTGAGCTCCACGCAGGCGGTGTCGAATGCCTGCTGGAGGAAGTACACGCGGCCCAGGTGCTCGAAGCTGAACTCGTGGGCGACGAAGCGGCCGCCCAGGCGCAGCGAGTGAAAGCGGAGCCAGCCGCGCCGCAGGAACGCCTCGGCCATCTCGCGGTAGAAGCCCCGCCTGGCCTCCGACGCGAAGCTGCCCGGCTTGCCCTGCGCCCGCCAGCGCTGCTGGTGGAGCGCGAAGAGCGACTCCAGCCGCTCCGGCAGCTCCGCCGCGTCGGTGCACTGGTCGAACGAGGCGCCCTGCTCATCGGGCAGCTTGCGCAGGAGCGAGCGCAGCTTCGAGCGGAAGCGGGGCTGAAGCATCGCCAGGTAGCTCTCCCAGTCGCCCGGCAGCGGGATGGCGAGGCAGGGCCATCGGCGGCTCTCGACCAGCCAGTGGCGCTCGGCGGCCATGCGGCGCAGGACACCGTGGTTCGGCGAGCCCTCGGGCAGCAGCCAGAGCTGCACGAGGTCCCAGCCCGCCGGGTCGGTCTCGATGTGGCCGAGGAAGGCCCGCAGCACCTCCTCCTCGCGCCCCGGCTCGATGGCGAAGTCCAGGTACTCCGAATCGCCCGAGTGGTCGCCCAGGAACCCGAGGCGGCGCAGGGAGCCGAGGCCGTAGGAGGCGCGGATGCGGCAGCGGTAGAGCGGCGCGAGGCCGACGAGCGCCGCCCCATCCCGCGCGGCCAGGATGCACAACTCGTCGCCCGCGCGGCGAAAGTGGCGCCACCAGGGCCGAAGCCACTCCCACGTGAGGAACACCGTCGCGCTCGCGGAGCGCTCGACGAGGGCGTTCCACTCCCCCTCCAGCTCCGTCCAGGCGGCGTCCGTGGTGATGGTCTGGACTTCGATGTCGCTCACTCGTCGTCGTCCTCGTCGTCGTCCTCGTCGTCGAGCCCACGAGGAACGAGCTATGAGCGTTCGGCACCCGCCAAGGCGGTCACGGCGCCTCCTTGCGGCGGAAGACCATCAGGGAGACGGGCCGCGCCGGCCACTTCCTGTCCAGCTCGTACTGCGCCCCCAGGCGCTTCAGGAACTCGGGGAAGTACTCCCCGAGCTTCTCGTAGGCGCCGCCGAACACCTCCGTGTCGGGCCCATCGCCCCGGGTGGTGACGACGATGAACGGGGGCTGCCAGCGGTCGAGGGCCTCGAGGATGGCCTCGAGCTTGTGCGGCTGATAGTGGTAGGCCTTGTCGGGCGGCAGGCCGTAGTAGAAGTCGTAGAGGAAGGGGCAGATGTTGCGGCGGCCGGCGAGGACGTAGACCTGGGGCCGCCCGCCGCGCATGTAGATGCGGGCGCCCTCGTTCGTCTTCGAGCGCACGTAGCGCGCCACGTCGGCCACGACGACATTCGTCTGGTCGGGGCGCACGTGGCCGACGAGGACGGCGTGCGAGCGCTTCGCGGCGAGGCCCAACGGGGCCAGGAGCGCCAGCGCGGCCAGTGCGGCTCCCACGGCGGCCGCCGGGGAGGTCCGAGCCGCCCGCCACAAGCCGCCCAGGGCCACGCCGGCGGCAATGGCCAGCGGCGCCACGGTCGGCACGTAGTAGTAGTAGGCGAACTGGCCGGGCAGGATCAGCGCCAGGAAGGCCACGAGGACCCACCCGACGAGGAGAACGCCCCAGCGGCGCAACGCCGGCCGAGCTAGGGCGACCGCCATCCCGCCGAGGGCCGAGAGCCAGAGGAAGCCGTGGTCAAAGACCATCGTCCTGGCGGCCGTCACCGCGCCGGCCAGGAGCGAGCCCTTGCGATGCTCCTCCGCGTAGAACAGGTTGAAGCGCCAGGTGCACTCCCAGAACTCCCCGAACGCCCCGTGCGCCGCGAAGTACGCCACGCACAGCCCCCACGGCAGCACGGCCCCCACGGCGAGCAGGACGGAGTGAATGACGACGCGGCGGACGGCCGCCCGCCCCTCGGCGCGGAAGGCGTCCCACGTGAGCCACGCCCACACGAGCACGCCCACGGGGGCCACGATCTGCTTGGCAATCAAGCCGAAGCCGAACAGCAGCCCGCTCAGGGCCGCGAGCGAATACCTGCGGCAATCGGCATACGCCACCGCCGCCAGCACCCCTGCAACGGTGCACAGGACAGCGAGCCGCTCGGGCTGGAACGCCTCGAGCTGAAGGATGGGCATCCCCGCGAACACCGTGTAGACCAGCCCCGCCCCGACCCCCGCCCGGAAGCCAAAGAACCGCCGCGCCAGCAGAAACAGCAGCACCGCGGCCGCCGCGTCGCACAGCGCCGAGCCGACCCGCAGGGTGAAGTTCACCCCGGGGCCTGTGGCGGGGCCGAAGAGGAACAGGCCGCGGTAGACCAGATAGGTCAGTGGCGGCTTGTGGTCCCACGCGTCGCGGTAGGGCAGGCCTCCATCCGCCCACGTCGTCGCCACGGTGGCAAACACCGAGCCATCCTGGTCGAGCGGCAGGCGGAACGTGGGCACCCGCACCAGGAACGTGGCCAGGACGACAGCGGCGACCCACAGGACGGTTCGCCGCATGCCACACGCACCCTGTTCGCCGCTGTCCATGGATGCTCCCTGCAAGCTCCGGAGGGGCGAGGAGACGCCGTACATCAACGCGGAAGGGATAATACCACGGCCCATGCCCTTTCGCAAGCGGCGAGGGGAACTTGACAGGGGCGCGGACGGCGCGTACCCTCAACGCGAAGGCCACCGGGAGAGAGCGACATCCGAAATCCGGAATCCGAAATGGCGGAGCTGCTTCCCCTCCTCCGATGCCCAGCGTGCCGGGGCGCGCTCACAGTGGCCTCGGCGGGGCTTACCTGCCCCGCGTGCCCGCGCACCTTCGAGGTCATCCACGGCATCCCGGACTTCCGGCCCGACCCGCCCGAAGGCCCGCGCCACGGGGACTTCTGCCTCGAGGTGATCCGCCGCTGGCTCGACAGCTCCTACCGCGAGCTTTGGGGGCTGTATCACCGCGAGGAGGGGGACGCCCTTCAGCGCCTCTGGGACAAGCACGAGGCCGAGGCCCCCCAGCGCGGCGCGCGCCGCTGGGAACAGATCGCCTGCCACGCCGCGGCGGCCGGACGCACGGTGCCGATGGACGCCTCGGCCCTCGACGTCGGCTGCGGCGCGGGGAGCGCCCTCTTCGCCCTGGCGCGGCGGGCCCGCCTGGCGGTCGGACTCGACATCCTGCTGACCGATCTGCTGCTGGCGAAGAAGCGCTTCGCCGAGGCCGGGATCGCGAACGTGGCCTTCGTCGCCGCCTCCGCGCTCGAGCTCCCCTTCGCCGAGCAGAGCTTCGACCTGGCGAACGCGACCGACGTCGTCGAGCACGTGCCCGACCAGGAGCGGCTGCTGGGCGAGGTGCGCCGGGCCCTCCGCCCGGGCGGCCTGTTCTTCTTCAACTCGCCCAACCGCTTCACCCTGCTCACGCGCGAGCCGCACGTGAAGCTCTGGGGCGTGGGCTGGCTGCCGCGGCGCTGGATGGAGCCCTACGTGCGATGGCGCCGGGGAAAGCCCTATCGCAGCAAGCGCCTGCTCTCGCTCTTCGAGTTGCGGCGCCTGCTGCGCGCGGCGTTCGGGCCGCACTTCGCCATCCGCTCGCTCCTGCCGCGGAGCGCCCTAGCGCGGGCCCTCGTCCGCCCTTTCGAGGCCATCGCCCGGCCCATCCTGCCCCAGCACAACGTCGTCGCGTGGAAAGCCGAAGCGACCGAGGGAATACGTGAGGAAAAATAGGTGACTGTCCCCATTTGCAATCTGGAGCGGCAGTCGCACCTCGCCGAGGGCAGACGGGCACGGGCGCTCACCCTCGCGCTCGGCTGCCTGCTGATCCCGCTCTGGCAATACACGTTCTACCGGGCCGGTGACCGCCTCGACGCCCGCTACCGCCTCCAGGCGTCCACCGGCAAGCTCATGCAGGAGAAGTTCGTCTACTTTCTCTACTACCTGGGTCTCTTCCCGGTCGCGACGGAGAAGGACGACGTGGTGTTCAGCCGCGAGGGGGCGCGGGAGGTTCTCGCAAAGCACGGCGACACGCTGCTGATGGAGTGGCAGCACAGCTATCGCTCGGGCAGCCTGGGCACGGCGCTCCTCTACCTGCCCGACGCGCTGCTGAGGGGCTCGCCGAAGGACCCGAGCGTGCGGCCGGCCAACGGGCTTGCGTTCACCCTCGCGCTCGTGGGGCTGTTCGCCGCCTTCTGGTTCATCCGCCAGCCGGTGCTGGGGAGCATCCTGGTGCTGCTTCTCGGCTCCAACCCGTTCCAGTTGCACGAGGCGTACCTGCGGGAGAACACGTTCGGCTGGCCGATCACGGCGGCGGTGGCGCTCCTGGCGCTCCACGTGCCGCTGCTGGGCGAGCGCAAGGTATCACCCTGGTATCTATGGGCGGTGCCGGTCGCTTCGGGGCTGCTGCTGGCCAGCGTGAGGCAGGTGCGTCCCGAGCCGCTGGCGCTCATCCTGTCGCCGATGGCGTGCTACCTGGCGGTGTCGGGGGCGCGCTGGCTCGTCCGCGTGGGCCTGGTCGGCGTGCTGTTCGCGGCCTACCTGCTGGGCGGGTGGGGCTGGTCGGCGTGGTTCGACGCGAAGCACGAGCAGGCGCGGCGCGCGGTCGCCGCGGCGGGCGGCCACCCCTACCCCGGCCCGCGCGCCCAGAGCCACCTCTTCTGGCACCCCATCTGGTGCGGCCTGGGCGACTTCGGCCAGAAGCACGGCTACGCCTGGGACGACCAGGCGGCCGCCGACTACGCTCTCCCCCTCCTCGAGGAGAAGTACGGCGTTGAAATCCCCAAGACGAAGAGGACCCGGTCGCTCTTCAAGGACACCTATTGGGACGAGGGCCGGCACTACTACAAGACGCCGTACGAGCTGCCGCACTACGAGGAGGTGGTGCGCGACAAGGTGCTGGGCGACATCGCGCGCGACCCGCTCTGGTACCTGGGCGTCCTGGCGCAGCGGGCCTGGCGCATCCTGTGGCAGACGACCCCTCCCCGCCTGAGCGTGGGGACGGCCGGCGTGGACGTGCCGATGCACGGCGTGCTGGTGCTGCCCGTGCTCGCGTTGCTGGCGGCGCGGCAGTGCTGGTGGCTTCTGAAGCTCGTGTGCTTCAGCCTGCCGCTGTCGCTCCCGGCGTTCGCGATCTTCTCGGGGCTGGGCATGTGCCACTACTCGTGCTATCATCTCGTTGTCGTGGCGCTCGGCGCCGCCTGGCTGCTGGAGGCCACGCTGCGGCGCTGGTCGCGCCCACGGCGGGCGGCCGCCCGGAACGAGGCCGGACCATGAGCAGCGAACCGGCCAGGCCGTGGCGGCGGGGCGAGCCCTCGACTAGGCTCGGGCCAGGCCCGGTGGCCATCCCGGGCGACTACCAGTACCGCGCACTCACCCAGGGGCCGGCGGCGCAGCGCTTCTGGCACCAGCGGAAGCTTGAGCTCGTCCGCACCCTGGCCCGGCCGCGGGCCGGGATGCGCGCGCTCGACGTCGGCTGCGGCTCGGGCGTCGTCGCCCACTTTCTTGCGGAGCAAGGCGCCGTGGTGGACGCCGTGGACACCAACGAGGAGGCCCTCCGCTTCGCGCGGGCGCAGTTCGCGATGGCCGACCTCCGCTTCCACCTCGGGCCGGCCAACGAAATGGCCTTCGCCGACGAGAGTTTCGACCTCATCGTGTGCATGGAACTCATCGAGCACCTGCCCGCGCGACAGGTGGTGGACCTGTTGGGGCTCGTCCGCCGCCTGCTGCGCCCCGAGGGCGTGCTGCTCGTCACGACGCCGAACTACCAGAGCCTGTGGCCGGCGATCGAGTGGCTGATGGATGCCTTGCGCCTCTCGCCGCCCATGCGCGGCAGACAGCACGTGACGCGATTCACGGCCGAGCGCCTCGAGCGGGTGCTGCGAGCCGCGGGGCTCGCCGTGCGGCGGGTCGGGCGCTTCTGCGGCCTGGCGCCCTTCGTCAGCGCCCTGTCGCGGCCGCTGGCCGAGCGGCTCGACGCCGCCGAGTGGCAGGCGGGCCAGCCCCTGGGGAACCTCCTCTACGCTCTTGCGGGGAACACGTGATGCGCCTGTCGGTCGTCATCCCGGTCTACAACGCCGCGGGCTTCCTCGAGGAGAGCCTGCGCGCCCTGGCCGCCTTCCTCGAGCCCAGGTGCCCCGAGCACGAAATCGTCGCCGTCAACGACGGGAGCACGGATGACTCCCTCGCCATCCTGCGGCAGTTGGAGAGCGGGAAACTCCGAATCGTGTCCCTCCCCGAGAACCGCGGGAAGTTCGCGGCGATCCGCGAGGGCATGCAGGCGGCCCGCGGCTCGTGCCGCATCTTCACGGACGCCGATGTGCCCTTCGAGCGCTCCGCCCTCCTCTACGCCGAGCGGCTGGTCAACGAGCGGGGGTTCCACGTGGTGATCGGCGACCGCACGCTGCCCGACAGCCTGTACAGCGAGGGGCTGCCGTGGGCGCGGCGGCTCACGTCGCGGCTGTTCCGCCACGCGGTGCGGCTGCTGGTCACGGGCGGCATCCCCGACTCGCAGGCGGGCCTCAAGGGCTTCCGCGCCGACGTGGCCGACGCCCTGTTCCCCCTGCTCACCGATGCGCGGTTCGGCGGCGACATCGAGCTGCTCTACATCGCCCTCAAGTACAACCTGGAGATCCGCCGCATCCCCGTGCGCCTCCAGCGCCAGGGGGCGTCCACCGTGCGGGCGCTCCGCCACGCCGGGCCCATGCTGCGCACCGTCCTGCGCCTGCGCCGCAACTGGCGCCGCGGCCTCTACCGTAGCGAGGCCCTCGCGGCTCTCGCCGCCCAGCGCTACTGGGAGGCCTGAGCCGCGCGCCGCGGATCGGCGCTGATCATCTGAGGGGGGGAGGGAACTCCTCCCCGAACGCCATAAAGCATTACCCATCCAGTGGTTACGCTGGCGGCCTGTCGGGGTTCAGATGATCAAACCCAGGGGGAGAGATTTGATCATCTGAGCGCCTGAGGCGAGCGGTCAGGGGAGCAGGGCGCGGTCCTTGCGGAGGTAGACGACGTAGGGCCGCGTCTCCTCGATGCGCCAGAGGTCGTAGTGCTTGTTGCGGAATTCGGCCCACTCGCGGAGCGGGCCGCCGTGTTCGGGGGCGCTCAGCAGAGCCGCCTCGGTGGTCACGAAGAAGGCCGGCTCCGCGCGAATGAGCGCCCGCCCAATGTCGTCGAAGACCTCAGGACCGCCGAAGAACTCGTTGACGACCCAAGGGACGTTGAGGGGCCGGTTGTAGAAGAGGCGGTGGGCGGCCGGGCGGTCGGCGAGCACGTAGATCTGGGGCCCGACGCCCCACACGTAGATGGGTTGGCCGGCCATCGTGCGGTCGCGGATCATGTTGGCGACGGACACTGCGACGCGGTCGGCGCGCGAGTCGGTGCGCGACGCGTGGGTGCGGAAGGCTCGCCACTCGGTGTAGAGGAAGCCGAAGGCCATGCCCGCCGCCAGCAGCACCAGGAGGAGGCTGCGGGTCTCGAGGCGGCCCCGCGCGTCCCGGGTGATGAAGCGCTCGGAGGGGTTGGTGGCGGCCAGCGCGGCGCCGATGGCCAGGGGGGGAACGGTCTGCTGGAAGTAGGCCGCATCGAGCTGGCGGGTGACGAGCGCGGCCGCCACGGCGCAAAGGCCCCAGTAGGCCACCAGCCGCGTGTGGCGGCTGAACCCCATCGAGAAGGCGTGCAAGGCCCAGCCGCCCGCGAAGAGCCACAGCGCCCCCTGCTCCGGGGCGAGCGAGCGGACGACCTGCCAGTAGTACGCCGGCGTGCGCGTGGCCACGGGGAACCAGCGGTAGAGGACATTGTAGACGACGGCGCTGCGCCAGAAGTCGCCGAACGCGCCGCGCGCCCAGAAGTAGGCGGCGAAGCCGGCCATCGGCAGCAGCGCCGCCCCCACCACGAGGGCCGGCCGCAGCAGCCATCGCTTCGCGGCCGGGTCCGCCCCCCGCGTGCTCGACGCGGCCCACAGCACGACGGCCAAGGCGTAGAGAAGCGCCGTGAGGTCGAAGCACGCGGCAAGGCCGCAGGCCAGTCCGCTGAGGGCGAGCCATCGCGGCCGGCGCCCCTCCGAACGCAGGGCCGCCAGGATCGCCAGGACCGCCAGACAGCTCACGGGCGGCCCGGCGCCCAGGCAGTCGCCCTGCACCAGGAACGCCCCGCTGAAGAAGCCGCAGATCCCGGCAGCCACGACCGCCTCGACGTGTCCGGTCCACAGGCGCACGAGGCGGTAGACGAGCAGCACCGTCGCCAGGTCAATCAGCCACATCGCCAGGCGACACGTCTCGGGCATGGCCTCGCCCGGGGTGATGCGCACTACCCGCGCGCTCGGCCCCAGGAGCAGGCGGATGAGCCCCTGCTCGGCCGCCGCGCCCAGGGGCGCGAGGCGGCGCACGACGAGGCCCGACAGCAGGTAGAGCCCGGGCGGCCGGTGGTCCCACGCATCGCGGTACGGCACGGCGCCCTCGAGCCAGCGCTGGCCCACGTAGGCCACCGTGCCCGCCGAGGAGCCCATCGGGAACCGCGTCAGCGGCAGCCGCACCAGCAGGGCCAACGCGAGAACGAGCAGGACATGGTGCACCACGCGGCGCCGGCGGCGCGCCGTGGCAGCCTGCGCGTCCCCGATCGGCTGGCCTGCTTGAGCGTTGTCTTCCATCGCGAGCTACCAAGGGTGTCGGGCCATCAATGCGTGTCCCGCGCCAGCGACCACGTCGGGAGCGACGCGTCCGCGGCGCAACGGTCGAAGAGCTCGCCCAGGGTCCCGAAGGCGAACTCGGCCAGCAGGCGCGGCACCTTCACGCGGAAGGCGTCGAGCCGCGCATAGTGGAGCACACGGCTGCCGAACGGCAGTGCGAGCCGCGGCTTGCCGGGGTCGAACTCCGGCGGATGAATGTAGACCAGGGCGGGCCGGCCCGCCCGGCGAAAGCGCCGCATCGCCCACCGCACGAAGGCGTAGGGCAGCAGGCGCAGATAGATGCCGCCGGCGAACGGCAGGTTGCGCACGGGGAAGCGGAGGACCGAGGGCGGGAACTCGACCAGCTCACGGTCGCCGGGCGTGCGCAGGCGGAACGGCGCGCGCGGCGCGTCGGGCACCCCGTACAGACTCGTCCGCGTCGGGTAGATGCTCGAGTCGTAGGCCAGCCCCTCGTCGGCCAGGACATCGAGCGCCCAGGGGCACGCCCGGGTGATCGACCAGTAGGCGGCGCGGTAGCCGCGAATCGGGCCCTTCGCCTGTGTGCGAAGCAGATCGAGGGAGCGGCGGAGGTCGTCGCGGAACTCGTCGGGCGACTGGGTGTAGACGAGGCGGTGGGCGTAGCCGTGGCAAGCGATCTCGTGGCCGGCCGCCTCGATGGCGGGCACCAGCTCGGGGTGGCGCTCGGCCACGTGGCCGAGGACGAAGAAGGTGGCCCGGGCGCCCCGCTCGGCCAGGCACCCCAGGAGGCGCTCGGTGGCCGGCACCACGCGGTCCTCGTGGCGCGGCCAGTCGCTCGGCTCGACCTCGAGGACCGAGTGATACCAATCCTCGAGGTCCACGGTCAGGGCGTTGGGAAGGTCGCTGTGGCTCGTCACTTCTCCACCTGCTTCGTGGAGGCGGTTTCCATCGGGTGTGCGGGCCGCTTGATGCCGCGCGTGGCCTTCCAGAGTCGCCAGAGGCCCTTGAGGGCGCCGGGCACGCGACGCAGGATGTTGACGGGGGCGGGCCGCTTCTCCTCGATCTCGAGGGGGATTTCGCACAGGCGCAGGTCGGCCCGCTCCATGCGGATCACCAGCTCGGTCGTGAACACGTCGCGGTCGGTCTTGCAGGCGTCCACGAGCGGGCGGACGGGCGCGGCGCGGAATGCCTTGATGCCGTGGGTGTCGGTGCCGGTGAAGCGGAAGACGATGCGGAGGAAGAGGTTGAAGCCCCAGGTGATGAGGCGGCGGATGAAGGGCCGGCGGTCGCGGGCGCCCCGGGCGCGCTTCGAGCCGATCACCGCGTCGTACTTCTTCAGCAGCACGTGGGCGATCTCGACGAACGGCACGTCGTAGAAGTCGATCTCGAAGCACACGATGTTCTCGCCGCGCGCCTCGCGGATGCCCATCGCCAGGGCCGCCCCGTAGTTGGGCACGGGGCAGCGGAGGAGGCGGACCGCGGGCAGCTCGCGGCTCAGCCGCTCGCCGATCTCCACGGTGCGGTCCCTGCTCCCGTTCTCGCACAGCACCAGCTCGTAGGCGAGGCCGAAGCGGTCCACGCCGCTCACGAGGTCGCGCACGCTCTCCTCGAGGATCTTCTCCTCGTTGTAGATGGGAATGAGGATCGAGATGGCGGGCCTGGATTCGTCTTGCGGACTCACGTCGGGTGCCTCTCAAGCAATCGTTGCGCTGTCTCGCGGCCCTGGAGGATCGCGTCCTCCATGGACGAGTACTCCCACCGCCCATAGCGACCGATGGAGTAGACGCCGCGGCGTTCCAGGTGGCGGAGGATGGTGCGGCGAGCGGCGCGGTGATGCGCGTCGTAGGTCACGTAGGCGTAGGGGATGTCGAGCAGCCACTCGGTCGCGATGTCGCGGCGGCTCCGCAGCCAGCCCATCTCCTTCAGGCCGTCGAGGGTCTGGCGGCGGGCGAGCTGGCGGTCCAGAGGGCGCTGTGCCGTATGGGTCACCTCGCTCCACACGGCGGCGTGGCCGGGCGGGGCCATCGAGCGTGCGGCGTTCGAGAAGCAGCCGACGCGGTAGAAGCGGAAGCCGCGCTCGGGCACGTAGACCCAGTGCCGCCCCTCGGTGGGGTCGGCGCGGAGGCCGAGGTTCACGGCGAAGAGCGATGTCCAGCGCAGCTTCGCGGCCGCGGCGCGGAGGCCCTCGGGCAAGGGACGGAGCCGGGCCACCAACTCGGGCAGGGGCAGGGTGCTCACGAGGGCCTCGTAGTCGGCGCGGGAGCCGTCGGCGAAGCGCACGCGGCGACGGCGCAGGTCCACCTCGGCCGCCTCGGAGCCCGTGTGAACCGACCCGACCCGGGCCACCAGGGCGCGCACGAGGGCCTCGATGCCGCCCTCGCGCGGGTAGCGGAAGGTGGCGTTGTAGCCTTCGCCGGCCGCCTTGTCGGTCAGCGCCCCCTCGAGCACTTTCTCGATGGGGGCGGGGGGCACGTAGCGGCCCATCCACTCGGTGGTGAGGAACCGCGGGTGCAGGCCCCAGAGCTTCTCGTTGTAGGGGATCATGAAGTGCTTGGCAATTCCCGCGCCAAAGGTCTCATACACCCATCGCTCGAAGCTCTGCCGAGGCTCGGGGAGCGGGTCCGACATTTCGGATCCCGTTCCGCACTCCGCACTCCGCATTCCGCATTCCCGAGGCTTCCGACAGCGGGCCTGGATGTAGCCGAGGAGCACCTCCTTGACCGTCTCGATGGGCAGGCCGAAGGTGTGGGTCTGGAAGGGGTAGCGGGTGAAGACGCCCTGCGACCAGATCCAGGAGCTTCGGGTGACCGTGGCCAGGTCGCGACCGAGGAGGCGGCTGGCCAGCCGCCTCATCTCGGGCGTGCGGAGGTGGAGGAAGTGGCCGGTGCGGTCGAAGGTGAAGCCGTCGCGGGCCTCGGAGCGGCAGAGGCCGCCGGGGCGCTCCTCGCGCTCGTGGAGCGCAACGTCTCGGCACCCACCCCGCCGCAGATGATAGGCTGTGCTGAGGCCGGCCAGGCCGGCCCCGAGGATGAGGAACATGCCAGACCCTCAGTGCAGAATGCAGAATGCAAAGTGCAAAGTGCAGAATCGGCGGAGGAAAGGCCGTGGGGCGAGCTCCTGGCATTTTGCCTCTTGCATTTCGCACTTTTCACTTTGCATTGGGCTCTCTCCGCCGCGGCCGGGTGAGCGAGAACCGCAGGATGTGCCAGATGGCCGCCAGGCCATCCGTCCAGGTGATCTTCTTGCCGTGCGCGTAGTCGCGGCCGAAGTAGGAGACGGGCACCTCGTAGATGCGGCACCCGAGCTGGGCCACGCGGGCCACCAGCTCCGGCTCGATCCCGAACCGCTCGCTGCGCAGCACCAGCCGCCGCAGCACGTCCGCGCGGAACACCTTGTAGCAGCACTCCATGTCGGTCAGGTTCAGGTTCGTGAGCACGTTCGAGAGGGTCGTGAGGAAGCGGTTGCCCAGGTAGTGCCAGAAGTAGAGCACGCGATGCGGACCGCTCAGGAACCGCGAGCCGATCACCACGTCGGCCACGCCGTCCACGATCGGCTTCAGCAGCGCGGGATAGTCGGCGGGGTCATACTCCAGGTCGGCGTCCTGCACGAGCACGATGTCGCCCGAGGCGGCGTCGAACCCGGTGCGGAGGGCGCGGCCCTTGCCGCGGTTCGTCTCGTGGCACAGGAGGCGGAGCTTTGTGGCGCCGCCGCCCTCGGCTGTGCTGGCAGAAAGCCGCTGGAGAATCTCCCGCGTGCCGTCCGTCGAGGCATCGTCCACGACGAGGATCTCGTGGGCGAGGCCCGCGGCCTCGACGCGGCGCAGGATTTCCTCGATCGTGGTCCGCTCGTTGTAGACGGGGATGACGACCGAGAGCTTGAGGCCGCGAAGGTCGAACCGGGCATCAGTCATGGCGCTCATCTGCCTCGGGGGAGATGCCCATGGCCGCGTACGCCTCCAGGAGCGCGCGCTCGGCGAGGGCCCAATGGTAGCGCTCGCGGCCCGCGCGGCGGGCGCGGGCCTGACAGTCGGCCAGCCGGGCCGGCTCGAGCACCTCGCGGAGCGCCCGGGTCAGGGCCTCCACGCTCAGCCCGGCGGCGACCACGCCGCAGCCCTCCGCGCGCACGATGCGCCCCAACTCCCCGCAGTCGTTGCACACGACCGCCTTGCCCGCTGCCAGGGCCTCGAACAGCTTGTTCGGCGCGCCGTACCGCGCGTTCGGGTTCGACGCGTCGAGCCCGTGGTAAACCACGTCCGCCACGCAAGTATACAGCGGAACCCGCACGGGGTCAACAAAGCCCAGGTAGCGGATGCGCGGGCAGCGGGCGGCCGCCTCGCGCACGCGCGGGGCCAGCGTGCCGTCCCCGCCCACCACCAGCGCCACGCCCTCCAGCCCCGCCACCGCGCCGAGCAGCGGCTCGATCCCACGGTCGGCGTTCAGCCAGCCGATGTAGGCGACCACGAGGCGGGCGTCGGGCGCCAGCGCGCGGCGCTCGGCCGCCACGGCCGCGGGGTCGAGGGCGAACTCCGCGAGCGGCTTCCAATTGCCCACCACCCACGTGCGGCGCGCCCCGCGCCGGCGCAGCTCGGCCTCGAGCAGCTCGCCCACGGTCAGCACCGCGTCGGCCCGGCGGCACAGCAGGCGCTCGACCCGCGCCGCCACGCTCTTGATCCAGCCCGCCACGTTGCCGCCGAGCATGTCGGCGTAGCTCTCGTGCGCGTCGAAGACGAGGCGGCAGCCCTTGAGCGCCGACGCGAGCCAGCCCACCGGCAGCGTGTCGAAGTCGTGGCAGTGAATCACGTCCACCCGCACCTCCAGGAGCCGCCACAGGACGCGCCACCAGAACGCGAAGAAGTAGAGCGCCTGGACCGAGCCCCTGTGGTGCCGGCTCAGCGGGCCGAAGCGCTCCACCCGCACGCCGTCCCACCACTCGACGGCTGGCCGCTCCCCCTCGCGGTCCCACGCCAGAATCGTCACGCGGCAGCCCGCGCGGACCAGGCTCCGCGCCTCGTTCGCCACCCGCGGGTCGGGCAGGAACGCGTTGTCGAGGAGCATGAAGACAGAGATTTCCGACTTGCGATTCCCGATTGGCGATTGCTCCGGTCAGCGGACGTTCAGCTCAACCTGGCCGAGCGAGCGAACGACGGGCTTCGGGTTGCCGAGAGCGCGAAGGGTGAGGAGGCGCAGCGCCAGACGCATCAGCCGCGTGCCGCGGCCGACCGTTGCGGCGTCGGTCGTGCACAGCCGCAGGGCCAGCTCCGCCCGACCGCCCTCCTCGCGCCAGGTCTTCGGCGCCACGACGAAGTAGCTGGCCGACGCCTGCGCCGGCATCGAGACCGCGCCGAGCACCTTGCCCTCGTTGCCGAGGAACCGCACGTGCCACTCCACCGTGTCCCCAGGCTGCGTCCTCGGCAGCGCCGAGAGCGTGGGGCCGAGCGAAAGCAGCGGCGAGCCGTCCCTTGCCGGCACCACCGTGTAGACCAGCTTCTCCAGCGACACCCCGGCGCTCAGCTCCTGCTTCTCCAGGCGCCCGAGGATGCCATCTGCCCACGACCCTCCTTCGTCGGGACCGAAGGCCACCAGGGAGCCGCAGAGCGTCGCCGGGCCTCTCCTCAGCAACTCCCCGCCGAGGGCCGCGTCGCCAAAGGGATGGGCGAGGGGTGCGAAGACCTTCGTCGCCCGGCTCAGCTCCACGACCTTGGCCGGCGTGTCCATGTATTCGGCCACCCGGCGGTCGGCGACGAAGCGCATCTGCTGCGCGTAGTGGAGGACGAAGGCGCTCTCCTCCTCGAACGCCGTGTGCCGCGCGAGGTCCGCCGCCCAGCGCACCTGCCGGTGCCGCAGCGGCTCCCAGCGATCCGTCTCCGTCACCACGTAGAAGGAACTCAGCAGCAGGAACACCCCGCCCGCACCCGCCACGGCCGCGCGCCACCCCCCTCCCCCGCGAACCCACGGCTCGACCACCAGCGCCACCGTGACCACCACCGCGGGGAGAAAGAGCAGGTGATAGTAAGCATGGGCGTAGAAGATCGTGGGGAACGCCGCCACGTAGGGCAGCGGCCACAGCCACAGGAGCACCACGTGCTGCTCGCGGCGGTTCTCGCGCGTCCAGGCCGCGGGCCACGCCTTCCGCGCCAGCCACACGAGCGCCAGCACGCACAGCGGCGAAAGCTGCACGAGGAACTTGCCGAGGAAGTCCACCGCGAGGGCCTTGACCGGCACGTGCTCCATCTCGGGCACGCCCCCGCCGACCATCCAGCCGCGGTAGGCTTCGCCAATGGGCTGGAGCAGGTTGCCCTCCTTTGGGATCGCCCGCGCGTAGGCCAGGAACCCCACGAGGCAGGCCACCGCCACGGCGGGCAGCGCCAGCATCGCCGACCGCCGCGCCTTCGAGCGATAAACGAGTGCGTGACCCGCCAAGGCGAAGCACAGGACGTAGGCCGGCCAGTCCGTCAGCAGCCCCAGCGCGCAGGCCCCGGCGAGCAGCCCGAAGTCCCGCCTCGCTCCCGTCTCGCAATAGCGCAGGTAGAACAGCGAGGCGAGCGCACACCAGAGCACGAGCGGCGGGCCGACAACGTCCACGAACGCCCCGCCGTACTTCACCGCGATGGGCACCGCGGCGGCCAGCACCGCGGCCCAGGCCCACGACGTGCCGCCGCCCACCCGCTGCGCCAGCGCGGCCAGCACCCCCACCAGCGCCAGCCCGCACAGCAGGTGCGGCAGCCGCACGGCCCACGCCTGCGGCCCGAAGAGCGCGACCCCCACCGAGCTCAACAGCGGCGCGAGCGGCGGGTGATTCTGGTAGTACACCCGCTGCTCGGGCGGCAGGACAGGCCCTGGCGACGAGATCTGCGCCAGGCCGAGCCCCTCGTAGCCGTACTTCAGGTAGTTCCGCGCCACCATGCCATACACCCCCGCCTGGTGGCGCGGAATGTCCACCAGACAGTTCCAGCGCCCGAGCAGGCCGTAGACGCCTGCGACGGCCAGCAGCCCCAGAACCAATCCACGCAGCGGCTTCCTCGCATCAGACCCCATGTTACGCATGCCTCCTGTCCTCAAGCGCGCGGGCCGGCCCTCGCTGCCGGGCCCGCAGAAGCAGCGCGACCACGACGTCGCACAGTTCGCCAAGCACCAAGTGCACCCTGAAAGCCAGCGCGATGGCCGCCGCCAGCGGCAACGGCATGTACGCCGACAGCAGGGCCGCAATCGCCCCCTCCCGGAAGCCGATCCCCGCCGGCGCGAACAACGCCACCAGCCCCACCACCAGCGCCAGGGCCAGGATCCCCGTGCAGTCCACCACCCGCGCCGCCGGCATCTCGTGGAAGGCGGCCACGAAGAGGTAGAAAGGCAGTCCCATCGCCCCCCAGGCAACGATGTACCCAAGGCCCAGCCTGGCCATCGTGCCGTACGACAGGCCCTCCACGGCCACCTGGCGGCGGAAGAGCCGCCCCGCCACGGCCACGACGGCCCGCACCACCCGGGGGTGCAGAGCCGCAATCCCCGCCGCCGTGGCCCCCAGGCTCACCCAGCGATACGCCGCGGGCAGCACCTGGCTCGACACACCGAGCCAGAAAGTCACGATCATCCCCCCGCTGATGAGCAGCAGGGCCTGATCGTAGGCCGCGGCCATCACGGCCACGCGGAGGCTGATGCCCTCGCGTGCGCACAGGTAGACATTCGTCGCCACGATCGCCACCTTCCCGGGCACATAGCGCCCGAGTTGCGAGAGCACGCCGATGACGTACGCGCGGCCGACCGACAGGCGGCCGCCCAGGCTCCGCAGCACCGCCAGCCACCGCAAGCGCGACACAAGCACCGCGAAGCGGAAGAGCGCGAACGACGCCGCGAGGAGCCACCAGTCGGGCCGCAGCGCCTCCTTTGGCACCCGGCCCCACCCCCTCACCACCAGCCACACCAGCGCCCCGAGCAAGCCCGCGGCCAGCACGACTCCCACCACGCGCGGCCAGGTCGGCTGGGCGGCAGGGGCCGCCTGGTCCAACACCGGCCCTGCCGCGCTCGGTGGCACCGTCTGGTTCACCTCAGCCACGGCCCCCTCCTGCGCGCTTGCGGGCCACGTAGACAAGCTGGTAGCTGAGACACTTCGGGCAGGGCGGAGCCGCGACGATCAATTGCAGGCCCACCGCTCGCACCGCCTCTGGCTCGAAGCCGGCCACGTCCAGCATGCGCTCCACCCAGCGCGCGGGGAACGCATAGCGGTGCTCGCGGCAGTAGTAGAATCTCTTCACGCGGAACAGCTCGCACAGCCCGATGGGGAAGCCAAGGGGGTTGGGCGTGGACAGGATGAGGCGGCCGCCGTCCGCCAGGAACGGGTGCAGCCCCCGCAGGAAGGCGTACGGGGCCTCCAGGTGCTCGAGCAGCTCGGCCGCGACGATGGTGTTGAACTTCCGCTGACCGAGCGACGCCGCCAGGTCCATGGCGTCTCCCACGATCTCCTCGGCGTAGCCCGAGGGCTGCCTGGACCGCTCCAGGTCCAGGCCCACCGTTCGGAACGCCCGCAGGCCGACGTTGGGCGACTGGGCGTACCCGAGGTCCAGCACATCCGGCCCGATCGCGTACCCGGCGATCAGCCTCTGGCGTTTCCGGTCGTAGGCCTTCGACCTGATCGGCACGGCTCTCGTCTCCTTTGCGGCCGATCGCCTTTCTCAAACGCAGTAAAGGTGACCAGCCGAGACCGGCAGGGGATCGGAGGTCGAGATGCTCGAGTTGGATTCGACGTGATGGATGGAGTACCCACTCGAAAGAAGGAGACCCACCACGCTCTCCACCGCCCGGCCATGCAACTCGACGAAGAGAGCTGGCTTCCGCTCTTCGAGCGTGCGCGACATCCCGCGGAGCACCTCCGCCTCGAATCCCTCCGTGTCGATCTTCACGAGGTCGGGCAGGGGCAAGCCCTGCTCGGCGATGAACTCGTCCAAGCTGACGACTTTGATGACGTAGGTGTCATGCCCGCGCCGCGCCCGCAACGCCGGCTTCTTGGTGTCGGCGAACGTGCCCCTGGTCGGGTAGAGGGGGTCAGTGACCATCTCGAGCTCTCCGGCTTCGTCCCCGACTCCGAACGGAAACGTACTGACGTTCCTGCACGGGTTCAGGCGCAGGTTTGCGAGCAGTTCCTCGTAGTTGCGCGGGTTCGGCTCAAAGGTGACGACCCTCCCCTGCTCTCCCACGGCGCGCGAGAAAAAGAGCGTCATGATTCCGATGTAGCCCCCAACGTCGTACACGGTGTGTCCGCGCAGGTCGAGCCCGAGCAGGAACTTCTCCTCCTCGGCAAGCGAGAGCCTGGGCCTGAACCCGAGCCCGTACCTGCGCTTGAGGCCCTTTGCGACGCCCGTCCTCATGGTGAACACGACGTGGCCAAAGAGGAGCGACAACACCCTCAACAGCAATCGCAGCATCAGATTGGCTCCGTCACCTGCTGCCAGTGGCCGACAGACGCGCCTCGGAAGCGCGAACTCACCACCGGGGTATGGCGTCCCTCAAGTGGAATCGGGTTGTCGCCAAGAGGACGCTCTAGCACATGGGCAGTACGTACACTTCGCTGGCTCGTCAGTACGGCCTGAGCACTTGGCCTGCCCCTGTGCCGTCCAGAAGTCCAACGAGATCCACGATCGGTATCCCTTTCAGGCCCCGGACCGCCTCGCGGTAGGCGGGGTTGGAGCTTGCGATGACAACCGCTTCGGCTCCCGCCAATGCATCCTGGAGGCTTGGCACGAGTAGTTTCGCCAGGTGCGGGAGCTTGGCGTTGACGTATTCACGGTTTCTGCCTGTCAGGTTCGAGTAGACCACGTTTTCGTCATGGACGGTGACCTCGTAGCCCTTCCCGATCATCCGCTCGACGAGCTCCACGGCGGGGCTGTTCCGCAGGTCGTCGGTTCCTGCCTTGAAGCTCAGCCCGAGGACGGCGAAACGCTTCTTTGCGGTCTGCTCGACCAAGCGCCACGCGGCGCGCTTTTGCTCCTCGTTGCTTTCGTGCGCCGCTTCGATGACCGGGGCGGCCACGTAGCGATCGTGCGCGAGGGCACGCAGAGCAGCAAGGTCCTTCGGAAGGCACGAGCCGCCGTAGGCACACCCCGGCTGGAAGTAGGCTGAGGAGATGTTCAGCGCGGTATCGGCGCAGAAGATGCGCATGGCTTCCCTGGCATCAATCCCCAGCGTCTTGCAGATGCGGCCGATCTCGTTGCCGAACGCCACTTTGAGCGCGTGGAAGGAGTTGTTGACGAACTTGATGATCTCGGCCACGCCAATTTGAGTCTCGATAACGGGCGCGTCGATGCCCCGGTACAGCTCTTTCATGGCGGCCGATGCCCGCGGGCAGTCGCTGCCCAGCACGATCATCGGCGGGTGCAAGAAGTCTTCGACGCCCGACCCCTCGCGCAGGAACTCCGGGTTGGCGAGCACGGCGAAGCTCTCTCCCGCGCGCTTCCCGGTTCTCTGCGCGATGATCTCGGAGAACCGCCTGCTGGTCCCTGGGGCGACGGTGCTGCGGATAGCGATCGTGTGGAGGCCCGCCTTGCTGCCGAGGGCCGCGGCAAACTGCTCCGCCACACCAAAGATGTGCGAAAGGTCCAGGTGGCCGTGTTCCGACGACGGCGTGCCGACGCACACCAGGGAGACGCTGGTTCCGGAGATCGCCTCCTCGGCACGGACGGTGGCGCGCACATGCCCGGCCTCGCGCTGGGCGGCGATGAGGTCGCCAATCTGCTCCTCGACAATGGTCGCTTTCCCGCTGTTGATGAGCTCGACCTTCGTCGGGTTGGTGTCGATACCAATGATGCGGTGTCCCAACCGGGCCAGGCACGCCATGGTGACGCACCCCACGTAGCCGAGCCCAAAGACGCTAACGTCCATGACGGAGCCTCCAGTTCAGGGGCCTTTGTCCCCCGCGAGTTCCATGAGAGCGCGGTATACGGTTTCGTTCGGGTCGTCCCACTGCTCGAGCAATCGCTGTCGCCGCGCGCGCTGCTCATCGGCCGACACATCGAACGCTCCCGCGGCAAGCCCTTGGAGAATCGACTCGGGCTCGGTGACGTGATGCAGGAACCCAAGCTCCACCAGCAGCTGGTTCGCTCTCATGAGGCGCTGCCCGCAGTAGATGGCTGGAACACCCAACTGTGTGCCCTCTCGCGCCATGCTGTCGCCGCTGGAGATCACCAGCTTGCTGTAGTACATCAGCGAGTGAATATCGCCCACAGGCTCCTCCAGGATCTGCCATTGGGTGTAGCGCTCTCGGATGGCCTTGTTCTCAAGCGAAAGCACGACCTTGGCATCGCACAGCCCCTTCTTGTACAGGAGCTCGATGTTGTTGACGACCTGATTGCGATAGTTCAGGCTGGAGGTGTCGACGTCGCGGACGAAGATGTACTCTTCGGGCTTCAAGCCGTGGCGAGCCAGGGCACCTTCGTCTGGCCTGAAGTACGCGGGCGAGAGATACGCCCATTCCTTCAGGCCGCGAAACGGAACAATGTTGGGGCCTGAAACGCCCAGGCATGCCGGCACCACCAACCGATGCAGGAACCGCCGGCAGAGGCGGAAGGCAAGCTTGTACTCGGGGTCGTCGTGGACTCCCAAGCTCTTGAACCCGAAGAGCCGCGAGAGCGCGCCGGTCTGGAAAGCGGCCACGCCCACAGACACATCGGGCTTGGCGCTGAGAACCAGCCGCGCCAGGGCCAGCTCGCGCAGAAGGCCCGTTCGGAAGTACAGGCCCAGTCTGGTCCTGGCGTAGCAGCCGATCGGCCTGACAGCGAAGCCCGGCAGCTCGCTGGCCAGAATCTGCGGCACCTTGCCCCGGTTGAGGCAGACCAGGAGAATCTCATGGCCTTCACTCCGAAGCCGGCGGATCAGGTGCTTGAAGAAGTTGATGTGCGCGGGGTGCAGGAGGTCAAAGAGGAGCTTCATGGTTGCCTCGCGTTCTCGTGGGCACGCCCGGCGCGCGCCGCCCAACTCAACCGGGCTACCCGGCGCGCGCGTCTGTGGTCGCTCCAGATTGTGCGGGCGTCTTCCGCGCGCGCGTCGGGCGGTTCAGCGGCTTGTTGTGGTCCATGTCGAACCACATGCCGAAGAGGAGGAACTGCATGCTGGAGAGGAACAGGGTCATCGCAGCCAGGGCGTTGATCGGCGGGATGCGGCCCGAGAGGCGCCACCACACGAGCATCCGCACGCTGAGCGCCCCGCATAGAATCAGCAGCAGGAAGCCCACGAAGTAGAAGAAGATGAGCGGATGGAAGTCGCGGATGATGTACTTCTCCTTCATCCGCCACAGGAAGCACTTGAAGAGGAGCCACGACATCCTGGGGATGACGCTCCGAAGGCGGATGCCGGACTTCTCGCCGATGTTGTAGACGGGGGTGACCGGCACGTCGGCGACGCGGCAGTTGCTGATGTTGAGCATCACGAGCAGGTGGTTGGGGTAGCCGTAGCGGCGGTAGAGCTTCTGGAGCGGCAGGGTAGCAAGGGCCTCGCGGCTGATGGCCGTGTAGCCGGTCTGGCTGTCCGCCACGTTCCAGTAGCCCGAGGCGATCTTAGTCAGCAGCGAGAGGAAGGCGTTGCCGAGGTAGCGGTAGTGCGGGATCTTCTTCCAGGCGTCGCCCGTGAAGAGACGGTTGCCCTTCACGTAGTCCGCCTCGCCGTCCACCACGGGGTCGAGCACGGCGGGCAGGTCGGCGGGGTCCATCTGCGCGTCGCCGGCCATGACGGCGGCGACGTCCATCCCCTCCTCGAGGGCGCGGCGGTAGCCGGTGACGATGGCGGCGCCGACGCCCTGGTTCTTCTCGTGGCGGATGAGCACGATGCGCTGGGGGTCGCGGGCGGCGGCCTCCCCGGCCCGGGCCACCGTGGCGTCCTTGCTCGCGTCGTCCACCACGTACACGCGGTCCACGAAGCCGGGCATGGTCTCGAGCACGCGGCCGATGAGACGCTCCTCGTTGTAGGCGGGCACGACGACGGCGATGCGCTTGTCCCGGTACATCCTGTCGCCTCCTCACTCGGGGCGCGGGGCCTCGGGCACGGAGATGGCCTCGAGGGTGGAGCGCTCGAGGTCGAGCCGGTAGTGGTGGCGCCCGGGCCGCTTGGCGGCAAGGAGCCCGTTCTTCGGCCCCAGGTCGCGCGCGTAGAGAATCGGCCCCTCGAGCGCCGGGGCGTTCCGCGAGACGGCGGCGTAGAACTTGCACGTGTGGGCCGAGCTGTCGAGGACGCGGACGAAGATGAGCGCGGGGCGCTCGACCTGCGCCTCGGCCCGCTGGTAGAGCCGCACGTCCACCGAGTGCAGGGTGCGGTACGCGGCGAGCTCGGTGGTGGCCACGCGCGCCCACGCGTAGACCGAGCAGAAGGCCAGCGCGACGAAGAGCGTGGCCCGCGCCCGCGAAGAGGCAACCCCTCGGGCAATGGCCCTCTCGTAGACCGCGACGATGGCGCCCGCGGCAAGGACGATGATCAGGGGGAGCGTCTCGAAGACGTATCTCGGCCCGCCCATCGCCTCCGAAGAGCTGCCAAACGAGGCGTAGACCAGGATCTGCGTGAGGATCGACAGGGCGACGATCAGGGGGGCGCGACCCTTGTCCGACGGCTGCCGCCGTCCGAGGACGAGGAGCAGCCCGAGCACCAGCCCCAACTCGGGGACCGGCCAACGGAAGACGGCGGAGTTGAGGCCATAGGCCATCTCGCCGACGCGGCTGAGCCCGACCGGCGGCCGCCACCGCCAATCGCGGGCCTCCGGCCTGCGCCATGGGATTTCCGCCGCAGACACGCGGTACGCGAACGTCGTGGCGCTCCCCGTTGTCGCCGCGTTGTAGAAGAGCACGCCGGCCACCGGCAGCGCCAGGGCGAGCGCGAAGGCCACGGTGGGCCGCCAGGCCGCCCCGGGGCGGCGAACCAGCCAGACCCCCCAGGCCACCGCCGCAGGGAGGCCGAGGCCGAACGCCGTCACGGGCCGAATCGCCACGCCGATCCCCAGGAACAGCCCCGCCACGGCCCCCGCGCGCCACGAGGAGCGAGCCATCGCCCGAAGGGCCGCGACGAGGAACACGGTGAGCGCCAGGGCGCATGGCACGTGGGTGAGGTACTCGCCCGACATCAGGATCAGCCACGGCGACAGGGCGGCCAGCGGCAGCGAGACCAGGGCCGCCGTCGCCCCGAACGCCTCCTTCGCCAGGAAGTACGTGGCGACGACGATGCCGCCCCCCAGGAGCGGCGCCACGAGCCACGGACATCCCAGCAGAATCCCCACCGCGTAGAGCAGGGGTGCCCCAGGGAGCGCGATGCAGAAGAAGCGATCGCCCACGAACGCATACGACCCCGCAGCGGGGTCGGGGCACAGGGCGGGGTCCAGGAACTCCCTCAGCCCCAGGCTCGGCGACGTGAGGCGTCCCGAGGCAAACGTCTTCGCCTGGAAGAAGTAGGCCGTCGCGTCGTTGAAGTGCGGCTGCCCGTCGAGCACCTTGAGCGAGAACGCGGCCGCAGAGGCCACGACCGCGCCGCCCGCCGCCCCCACCAGCAAGGGCCGAGGCAGGCGCTTCAGCCAGCCCAGCAGCCGATCGAACGCGCCGGCCGGCCACCGCCAGCCACCCACCAACAGATAGCCCGTGAGAGGCAGCAGCGCCGCGAGCCAGAACAGCTTCAGGCTCACCGCCAGCCCGAGCGCGCGGAAGAACTGGCACCGGTACCAGCTCGGGTTGAAGAACGCATAGTCCAGCTCCACCCGTCCATCGGCCCAGCCCACGGCGAGGCCGAGCGGGAGAGCGGTCGCCAGAAGGAGGAGCGTGGCGAGAGGCACGCGCCAGCGCCATCCCGCGGCACCCTCGCCCTCCGATGCGGCCGCGGAGGAGGCCAACGCGCGCCGAAGGGCCAGCGCCGCCACCGCCACGCACCCCAGCGCGAGCAGGGCCACGCCTGCCGCGAACCACGTGAACGCCGCGGGCGACAGCTCGACGCGCAGCCCCCGCACCGCGAAGGCCATCCCCTCCCCCATCGGGGCGCGGGCGCGCCACAGGAGCTCGACGACCAGCGCGGCCCCCAGGAAAACCAGCCCGAGCCACAGCAGCCAACGGCTTCCCGGCGCGGCGGCGCGCCCGACCGATGCATCCTCCTCACTTCCCTGTTGGCCACTCATCCGTGGGTCCTCATGCATTCATGCCTCGCGCCCGGCGGTCACCGGCCCGGCGCGTCGGCCTGGAGCCTCACCGGGCCCAGGTACACCAGGCTCTCGAACCTGCTGGCGTGGCGCTCGTTGACGACGCGGAAGCGAAGCGCAAGGCGCTCCGCCCCCTTGGCCACCTCCGTCACATCCACATTTAACCACTCGGCCGCTGGCCCCGCAACCCCGACCTCGTGCGCGAGGAGCCGCCTGCCATTCCCCCACAGCTCGGCGACGACGCGCGCGGGCCGACCGCCCCCGGCGGGGGTGGCCAGGAGCAGCAGGAGGCCGAGGCGCCCCGCGAACTGGGGGACGGGCAGCTCGGCACGCACCTCCGCATACTCGCCGCGCTCGACGGGCACCCAACCGGCGGGCGCCGGGTGTGCAACGGCCACCGCCTCGAGGCCGTTGGCCTTCGCCAGCCCCGCGGCCCACAGGCCCCGCGCGAGCGCGGGGCGACGCAGCCAGTCGGCCGGGCGCAGCTCAGCAAGCACGCGGCCCTCGGGCGGGGCAGGCACGCCGGCCAGGTCCTTGGCGACGTCCCGCTCGCGAAGGAAGCCGCTGATGCGCCCCTCGATGGCTTTCTGGCGCTCGGCGGCGAACGCAGGCCAGTACGAGAACCGCTCCAGGCGCTCGCGCAGGCCGGCCAGCCAGTCCTTGACCCCCCACAGCTCGCCCAGGGCGGCCTCCGTCTGCTCGATCTGGGGGAGGAGCTTCTCGCGCGCCTGGAGGAGCTGCTGCTCGGCCGTCGCCACGTCCCCGTACGCGAGTTCCTCCAGGAGCCTTTCCTCCAGTTGCGCCATGGCCGGCGCCGGGCTCTCCCATTCGGCCATGCTGCGGGCGTAGGTGACTGTGGCGCGCATGGGCTCGAGGAACAGTTCCCCCAGCCGCGTCGGCTCCGTCGTCGTCTCCGAGGGCGCGGTGGCCTCGAGTTGCTTGAGCCGCGCGTCCAACTCGTCCACGAGCCTCAGGGCCTCGGGCCGATCCTCCGCCTTCGCCAGGCGCGGAGGCCAGTTGTAGCCAGGCCGTGGCCCGGGCCGGGCCAGGACGAAGAGGGTCTTCAGGCGGGCCAGCCGGTCGTCGAACTCCTGCGCGGCAGCGGCCGCGGAGGGGCCGAAGACGTGGGTGTAGACCGTTTGTCGCGTGCGCCCCCAGTCGTGCCGCTCCGGGCGCCAGGCCCAGATGCCAAGGACGCCGGCGGCGTACTCCTCCACGAAGTACCGCCAGAACATGACCGTGTCGGTCCACTGCGCGGCGCCGCGGAGGACTTCGTAGCTGGGGTTGTGCCAACCTGTGCTCAGCGGCTGAATGTCCATGTAAGCTGGCTGGCCGCCCGCGCGGAGCGACTTGCCTCCGTACTCGCCAAACAGCAAGCCTTCACCCCCAGAGGGCCAGTTATGCCACCACCCGGGGCACTTCAACCCGACCCCCCGGGCCGCCTCTGCCATGGCCTGTGTGGGTGGACAGGTGAATATCCACATGGCCTCATCGAAGCCGGGAACCTTCGCCATCTTGCGCGCATAGTCGGTCGCCGGCCGCTGGTAGGCGCCTATCGGCGGCGTCGTTGCCACCGCTCGCCCGATGATCCCGACGCGCTGTCCTAGCCTCACAACACGCGCCACGAGCTCAGGCGCACCTTCGGGCGCACCGCGATCGTTGAAGTCAATCCAGAATCCGTCCACCCCCAGATCGCGCAACTCCATGAATGTCTTTTCCACCCCCGAGGGATCCTGATCTCCATGAGAGCAGGACACGGTGCCGTAGACGAAGATACCCCGGCGATGCGCTTGAGCGACAATGTCGCCCACCTCCTGCTTGTTGAGGGCCTCGCCCGGCGCAAAGCCGAATGCCCCCATGTACACGGGGGCATTCCGGAGATCGATGAAGTTGAACCTCGCACGAACATAGACGTCGAACACCCCCGGGCGCCCGTGCTGACGCAGGTCAGGATGCGGCCTGCCCCGCCAGGCGATGCTCGGCCAGTCGCGCACCGAGACGATGGGGAACACGACCTTGCCATCTTCCGAGCGCAAGAGGTCGAAGAAGGCGTCCTGGCCGTAGATCACCCCGCGGTCGTTGCTGCCGCCGATGAGGACGACCTGTCGCTCGCCGTCGTCGAGCGCCTCGAGGACAAAGCCGTCGTGCCCGGGCGATGCCTCGCCGAGGTCTATCTCCCTCTCGCGGCAGAGGCGGTCGAGCCACTCATTCGTCCCGCGCTGGCCCAGCAGGAGGATCTGCCGCACACCGTCCTCCACGCTGTCCTCCACGCGGATGGGCAGTTGGCGGCCGAAGCGCCGCTCGAGGAGGCCCTGGAGGCGTTCGCCAGCGTAGCGCTCGGGCTCCGTGGCCCTGGCGCCGAGGACGATGGCCGCGCGGGCGGGGCCAAGCAGCTCGGCGGTGCGCCCCTTCTCCGTGTAGACCTTGGGCTCGGGGATGATCGGACAGGTGATCGGCTCCTCGGCCGCCTTGGGCACGGGCGTCACCACCCTCTTCCTGGGGGGCGGAGCGACCTTGCGCGCCGGCATGGTCTCGGGGGGCAGCGGGTTGCGGAAGCGCGCGATGGCGCGGTAGGCCGCCACCCCGCCAAGGGCCAGCAGGCACACTGCCACCACGCCCATTGCCGCGGCCAGCAGGCGCATGGGGGCTCCTCAGAGCCTGACCACGCGGGCGCCGCCCGAGAGGCCCTTCGTGGCGTTGCGGGTGTCCACCACCAGGCGGGCGTGTCGGACGACAGCCGGGTAGTCGAAGGCGGTGTGGTTGGCGACGATGACCACACAGTCGGCCGCGGCCAGACGCTCGGGGGTGAGCTCCACCGAGGCCATGTCGAAGCCGTTGTAGCAGAGCCTGGGCACGTGGGGGTCGCTGTAGGCGACCGCCGCGCCGCGGGCGACCAGGTGCTTGAGGATGTCGAGGGCGGGGGACTCGCGGACGTCGGCGACGTCGCGCTTGTAGGCCACGCCGAGGACGAGGATGGCCGAGCCGCGGACGGGTTTCGCCTCGTCGTTGAGGGCGGCGGCGATCTTCTCGACGACGTGGCGCGGCATGGCCGCGTTCACCTTGGCCGCCAGGTCTATGAAGCTGGCCTCCACGTCGAGCAGCTTCGCCTTCCACGACAGGTAGATCGGGTCAATGGGCAGGCAGTGGCCGCCCAGGCCGGGGCCGGGGTAGAAGGGCATGAAGCCGAAGGGTTTCGTGCTCGCCGCCTCGATGACCTCCCACACGTCGAGGCCCATGCGGTCGCAGATGAGGGCCAGCTCGTTGATCAGCCCGATGTTCACGCTGCGGAAGGTGTTCTCCAGCAGCTTCACCATCTCGGCCGCCTTGGGCGAGGAGACGGGATGCACCCGCTCGATGATCGCGCCGTAGAGGGCGCAGGCCACGCGCGTCGATGCTTCGTTGATGCCGCCCACGACCTTGGGGATGTTGCGCGTGGTGAACTTCTTGTTCCCGGGGTCCACGCGCTCGGGCGAGAAGGCCAGGAAGAGGTCGCGGCCGGGCTCCAGGCCCGCCTCGGACAGCATCGGGCCCACCAGCTCCTCGCAGGTGCCGGGGTAGGTCGTGCTCTCGAGCACCACGAGCTGCCCCGCGCGGGCGTGGCCCCGCACGCGGGTCACCGCGTCCACGATGAACGACACGTCGGGGTCCTTCGTCTTGCGCAGCGGCGTGGGCACGCAGATGATCACCGCGTCGCAGTCGGCGACGACGGCGGGGTCCGTGGTGGCGCGCAGAAGCTGCTTGGCGACCACGCCGGCGAGGATGGCGGAGTTCACGTCGCTGATGTAGGAGTCGCCCCGGTTCACGGCCTCCACGCGCGCGGGGTCCACATCGATGCCCGACACGTGGAAGCCGACGAGGGCGAACTCGGTGGCCAGCGGCAGGCCCACGTAGCCGAGGCCCAGGATGGCCACCCGGGCCTCGCGCGCGCTGATCTTCTGGAGGAGAGCGGTCTCGTGGGGGCTGGGCACGGCGAAAGCTCCATCAATGACGAATGACCAATGACCAACGACCAACGAAGGCATGCGGCAGCGCCGTCGGTCATTGGTCATTGCCCATTAGTAGTAGTAGCCCCGGTCGTAGTAGCGGTAGCCGTAGTGCGAGAGCACCATGTCGCCGCGGTTGAGGATGAAGCCGAGGACTTTGGAGTTGTGGAGGAGCTCGACGGCGCGCTCGACGGGGCGCTTGCGCACCTTGCCTGCCTGGATGACCAGGATCACCCCGTCGGTCATGGGGCCCAGCAGGATCGCGTCGGCCACCGTGAGCACCGGCGGCGTGTCGAACAGGATGAAGTCGAACCGGCTCTTCAGCTCCTCGATGAGCTGCCTCATCCGGGGCGAGCCCAGCATCTCGGAAGGCGTGCGGGACGACCGCCCCCCCGGCAGCACCGTCAGGCGCGGCACCGAGTCCGTGATCAGCACGTCCTCCGGCAGGGCATCGCCGCCCAACACGTCGCTCAGCCCGCGCCGCGGGGTGAACCCCAGGAGGCGATGCAGGCGCGGGCGCCGCAGGTCGGCGTCCACGATGCACACGCGGGTATCGAAGTCCTGCGCCATGGCGATGGCGAGGTTGAGGGACGTGGTGCTCTTGCCCTCGCCCTTTCCGGCGCTGGTGATCGCCACGGTGCGCAACTGGTCGGCCCCCGCAACGCCCCGGAGCATGGCCTTGACGCGCCGGAAGCTCTCGGTGAGGTGCGAGTGCGGGTGGTGGTAGGTGACGATGTGCGGGTCCACCTGCCCGGGCTGCGGGGGGCGCACCACGTAGGCGGCCTTCGCGGGCCCGTCGTCGAGGGCCAGGCCGGCTTGCGTCTGCTCCGCCTTGGCCTTCTCCAGGGCCTTCTGAATCTTCGACACGGCTGCCTTTCTCCCGGCGGCGCGCGGGCGCCCGGCCGGGTCACGACGCGCGGAAACCCTACCTGCCCATCACGGTGCGCCAGAACTCGCCGACCGGCCCGGCCGTCCCACGCTGCACGAGAAACAGCGCGGCCGCGAGGCCGAGGGCCAGCAGCACGGCGACGGCGGCCGCCAGGGCGCGGCCGCGCGCGGGCCGCGGCGCCGACGCCGGCCCCACCGGGGCCGGGGCGCTCGACGCCCTCGGCGGCTCCTCGAGGGTCGCGGCCCGGTCGTCGGCCAGCTCGCGCAGCGCCTCGCGCACGAAGTGGTCGTTGAACACCCGCCGCTCGTCCACGAAGCCGGCCAGCAGCGTGGCGTCGCACGCCACGTTGATCAGGCGCGGCAGGCCGCCCGAGTAGCGGTGGACCAGCCGGCTCGCCGCCGCGGTGAAGCGCACGCTGCCGTTCGACCCGGCCACCTTGAGGCGGTGCCGGATGTAGCTGCGCGTCTCCTCCTCGTTGAGCGGATAGAGGTGGAAGCGCACGGTGATGCGCTGGCGGAGCTGCTCGAGCTCCGGCCGGCGCAGCAGGTCGCGCAGCTCCGGCTGCCCCACGAGCACGATCTGAAGGAGCTTCGCCTTCTCCGTCTCGAAGTTCGAGAGCATCCGCAGCTCCTCGAGGACCTCGAGCGGAAGGTTCTGGGCCTCGTCAATGATCACCACCACGCTGTTGTGGTAGCGGGCCTGCTCGACCAGGTAGTCGCGGAAGCGGCTCAGCAGGGCTTCCTTCGTGAGCTTCTGGTCGGCCGGCACGACCTCGAGGTCCTCCAGGATCATGCGGAGGATCTGCACGAACGTGCCCTTGGAGTGGATGACGTAGGCGACCTTGACCTCGCGGCTGAGCTGGCGCAGCAGGCACTTGATGAGGGTGGTCTTGCCCGAGCCGATCTCCCCGGTGACCTGGATGAAGCCCATGCCCGACTCCAGCCCGTACACCAGGTGGTCCAGCGCCCGCTTGTGGACCGAACTCAGGTAGAAGTAATCAGGGTCCGGAGTCAGATTGAAGGGCTTCTCTGCGAAGCCGTAGAACCTCTCGTACATCGATCCCTTCCTGACGGGCTGGCTGGCACCCATTGCTGGCTATGGGCGCGCCTGGCTCAGGAGTACTCCAGCCACTCCTTGAACTTCACCCAGCCCATGTCCAGGTAGCTTCTGATCTCGGGCACCGTGAGGTAGATCGCCACGCCCATGCCCACCACGAACACCGCCGAGCTGATGGCGAGGACGCGGAACAGGAGCTTCCTGCGGTGGTCGCGCGGCGTGAAGATGGCGGGGATCACCCCGAGGGCCGGGATGCCAAGGTAGTCGCGGGTGTCGTCTATGCTCTTGAACGTCTGGTCGAGGTACTCCACGAGGCCGATGAGGGCGGCGCCGACGAGCAGGCCCAGCATCACGCCGAGGGTGACGATCTTCATCTGCGTGACCTTCACGGGCCGGCGATCGTCGCGCGCGTACTCGATGACGCGGAAGCGCGAGCTGTAGGCCTCGCTCAAGAGGCGCTGCATCTCCCGCTCGGCCACACGCACGCCGCTGGCATACTCGGCCGCCGTGCTCGCCGCCGTGGAGCGCTGCTCCTGAAGGGCCTGGCGCTCGCCCAACAGCTCGGGGGCCTTGCGCCGGCGGATGTACAGCTCGCTCACCCGCTTGTTCGCGTCGAGCTTCCGCCCGTTGAGCTTCTCCTGCTCCTTCTGCAGCAACGCGATGCGGTGCTGGAGGGCCGCATACTTGGGGTTCGGCTCCACCGTCTTCACCGGCTCGGGGTCCCCCGTGTCCTTCTCCTTCAGCTCCGCCTCCGCCTTCTTGAAGATCCCGTAGGCCTCCTGGAAGCGGGGGTGGGCCGGCGTGTACCGTCCCTGCACCTGCTCGAAGTACCTCTTGGCCTGCTCGTGGGCCTTGCGGAGCTCCAGGACTTCCTTGGGGATCTGGCCGGGGGTGGACTTCTCGAACTCGGGTTTCTCCTTGGCCAGGTCCTTGCGGAACTCGACGAGGTTCTCCTCGGTCGCCTTGATCTGCCCGCGAATGATCAGCTCGTCGGCCTCGGCGTTCTCGTACTCCTTCTGGATCTCGGCCAGGGTGTCGGCCAGCCAGGGGTACTGCTGGTTGAACTCGCGCATCTGGTTGTCAATCTCCGCGAGGGCGGTCTTCGCGGCGGCCCGCTTGTCGCGGTAGTACTTGAGGTCGGCCTTCGCGCGGTCCTGGGCCTCGCGGCGGTCCTCGCCGACGAACTTCTTGACGATCTCGTTGACGAGGCTGGCGTTGAGCTCGGGGCTGTGGCTCTTGTGCGCGATGACCAGGTATCCCCCGCCCATGGTGCTCACGCGTGTGCGGCGCTCGACATCGTAGTAGATTTTCTCGAGCTCCCGCCGATCGTCGGGGTCAATCTCACGCCCGAATTCCACCTTGCGGCTCAGCACGATCTCCCGGATCGCCGCCCAGTTCATCGCCCGCGTCTTCACGGCCGAGGCGGCGGCGCTCGCCCCGCGGCGCGGGCCGCCGCCCTCGCCGATGGGGTGCGTGTCCTGGATCTCGAGGATCGCCTGCGACTGGTATTCCGTGGGATACCAGTAGGCGATCAGAATGGCGGCGGGAAGGCAGACCCCCAGCGGGATGATCAGAAGCCACTTGCGGCGCCAGATCACGCCGAGGTACTTGTAGAAGTCGAACTGCTGCGCCTTCTTCGGGTGCGCTGCCGCCGGCATGGGGAGTGCCTTTCCAGGTGTTCCTTCGGCCCGCGGGGGCCCCTTCGCTCTCACGCCGGGGCGCGCTGCAACGGGCTAGTAGGGGGTTGACGACGCCCTGCTCGAGCGCTCCTTGGCGTTATCGGCGGCGTACGGCAGCTCGGTGTAGGTCCGGATGCCGCTGATCAGCGAGCGGGCCGGCGCCGTCAGCTCGTCGGCGAAGAACCCCACCTCGGCCCACAGGGTGGCCGGGATGTACAGGATGTCGCGGTTCTTCACCAGCACGTTGGTCTTGAAGTCGCCGCGCAGAATGTGGTCGAAGCGGATGCGGTAGATCTCCTTGCGGTCCGGGTTGTCGCGCATCAGCCGCATGCGGCTCGAGTAGTCCATCTTCGTGTACCCGCCCTGGAGCGCGATGAGGTCCACCACCGTCATGTCGCCGGTGAACCGGTAGGCGCGCAGGTTGCTCTGCGAGCGGCTGCCCAGGTAGACGGTCTTGCTGTACAGGCCGGTCACGGTGACCAACACGTCCACCTTCTTCACGTAGCGCTCGAGCTCCTTCGCCAGGTAGTCGCTCAACTGCATCGGCGTCAGGCCCTCGACGTACACGTCCTTGAGCAGCGGGAACGAGATGTTGCCGTCGGGGCGCACCTCGTAGGAGCCGCTCAGGTCGGGGTGGTCCGGCACGCTGATGTTGAGCACATCGGGAATGCCGACCCGATACGTGCCGTTGAAGTGCTCAAACCGCTTCTCCACCTCCCGAAGCTGGTGCCGGGTCGCCGTCTTCTCGATGTCGTCGAACTTGTGCACCCAGCAGGGCCATCCATCGCAGCCGGCGACCACAACGCCAAGCAAGCTGACCAACCACAGACGCGTCTTCGCAGTCATCCTACTCTCCCTAACAGTTGGGCTGGGAGCCGGGAAATGGGGTCTGGGCACGCGGTCGCCCCGCCGCATGTCACCATTGACACATCCTGTCGTGGAACGCCACCAGTTGACTGAGGTCCTCCTGCTCGTAGACCCGCCATCCGCGCCAGTTGCGCTTCGGCTTCGGGGTTTTGCCCGCCTTCTCCCAACGAAGGAGGGTCTTCGGGGTCACTCCCACACGTTCGGCCACCTCCGTGATCGTCATGCGACCGTTCGCCATCTTCACTTCCATCGGCTGCCGTCCTCCAGGACTCGCCATCGGTGCGTCCAGGGTTGTCCCGGACCGTCCAGGACAGCAGACAAAAGCATGTACACAGAGCCTCCGGCGCAGCCGAGAAGCCGGAAACCGCTACGGTAATGGTGTAGCACGCAAACCCCGTGCCACGCCGGCACGTCCCGGCTCCGATCCGGCGTGAGTCCCACCTAACTCTATAGCGCCTAACCATTTGCATTGCGCCAACCACCCCTGCGCGGCGACAGCTTCCCGCACCCGTAGCCACCGCGCTTTCCGGTTTTGCCGACAACCCCCGCCTGCGCTAGGTCGTCCCGGCGCCATAACTCTCGCGCGCCCAAGACTCTACGTCGAGTTGGAAAAAGCCGACAGCCGTCGGCGCTCGGCACACGCCTTCCAGTCGCCTCTGCCGCGTCGCCGACAGCCCTCCCGCGCCCCAGGGCGCGCGGGAGCAGAAGCCAAGCCGGACTCGCCCTCCCGGCGCACCCCTCTATCGTCGTGCGCCGGGGGCCTCCTGCTGCAAGCGGCTGAAGGCAAACTGCGTGCCCGGAACCACGTTGGGGTGCCCATCGTGCCGCGGCCATCAGCCCTAAGCTCCTGCTGCCCAGTGCCTTACACGCTCGACGCCCGCGACGGCACGCTTGATGGCCAGTTCGCAGGCCCCCGGGCACAAAGCGCCCGAGGCTGGGAAAAGCCGGCCCGGGGCTCGCGCCATCACTCCCTCACTCGCCCGTGTAGCGGCTCACGCCGAACACGATGTAGTTGTAGGGAATGAGCTGTGTCGGATTCTCCTTGTTCACCACCATCCCGTTGGCCGGGTTGTAGCCCCACAGGCTCCAATCCCACACCGCCTGCATCGCCTCGGGGACCTGGATGGCGAGGTAGGAGCCCTCGGCCAGCCGGGCGCTCGTGGCCAGCGTCGTGAAGTCCAGCCCCAGGAAGAAATCCTGCACCGGCACGTTCCTGTTGCGGCCCGCGATGGACCTCGTGATGCCCAGGGCCGTGCCCGACAGCAGCGCAATCGCCGGCTGCGCCTTCTCCACGAGCTTCAGCCCCGACTTGAAGACGTCGCTGTCGAGGAACCCCAGGAACTTCTCGTCATCGTCGTTCTTCACGTTCACGGTGAAGCACTTGAAGGCGACGCCCTCCGCGCTGACCTTGAGGCCCACGAAGATGGGATAGCCCAGGATGGCCGCCCGCTCCCCCTCCAGCACGCGGAAGGTCGAGTTGAAGTGCAGGTGCTCCACGTTCCCCGGCACCTGGTTCTGCGCGTAGAAGTCGAACAGCACGCGATGCATCCCGCCGCCGGGGTAGTCGGCCACGCGGATGCCGCCGAGGGTGATCTTGATCCGCTGGTCCCTCAGCGTCGTGTCGGGCGCGATGTTCCCCGCGTGCTGGATGGCCTGGAGACTCGTCGCGCCGGGAGCCACGGGGGCCAGGTACCCGAAGGCGTGCGCCGTGTGGCTACAGGGCCTCTTCCCGAAGGGCCAGAGCTTTGAGAGCAGCCCGCCGAGCACCTTGGCCTCGGCGCCCGGAGGGGCCTCCAGTTCCTCGGCCGGCTTGTCCTCTCCCACCTCGCGCAGCTTGGCCGCCGCCTGCTCGGGCGACAGCTTCCCGATCACCGGCAAGTCCTCGAACCACGCCGACGTGTCCATTGTCGCCTCCTCTCGCTCCCAGGGACGGGACCCCCCAGCCGTGGGCGACCGTGCCACGCGGCCAGACCAGGTGGAGGGTGAGCACGCCTTGGCCCCTCGCTGGGTTGAAGCGTTGACGATGCAGCGGAGAAGATTGTAGGAGGGGAAGGGAGAAAAGGAGGGGAAGGGAGAAAAGGCAAGTGGGGATTCGGTTGAGGGCACGTGGCTCTCGTTCGGGGGGAAGCTCTGTATCGAGCATCGTCGTCGTCCTCGCCGTCGAATGGTGTTGGGGGTGGGGGAAGCCGGGGAACTCGACGACGAGAACGAGGAGGGGTTACTCGAAGTCGTAGTGCTGCACGTCGTCCCAGGAGTTGATGCAGCGGGTGCCGTGGCGGCCCTGGAGGATGATGTAGGCGAGGTCGGTCGGCACGTCCACGAGGCTGACTTCGCCTGTGGAGTGGTGGCGGGCGAGCCTGACGCGCTGGTCGCGGATGCGCTCCATGAGAGAGCGGACCTCGCCGCCGCGGGCGTCCTCCTCGCCGCGCTCGGTGGTGGTGACGAAGCCGGGGGGGCGCGTGTAGTCGTGGGAGAGGGCCTTGCGGAGGTAGGCGGCGGGGTCGCGGACCTTGCCTCGCTCGTGGTTGTAGCGGGTGATCTCGATCTTCTCCTGGATGTAGTCGGGCGGATACTCGTGGGCGAGCTTCTGAGCAAGGGTGTCTGTGAAAAACTGTTTCAAGGAATCAACAACAGCAGGCTTGGGGCCGTGGTCTATGTTGATGTGGACGTCGCCGTGGATAGTTGTTGTAGTTTTAGTTGGGATCTCAGAGGTTGTTTTCTTTCTCTTGTTCGTGACCTTCTGGGGGGGTAGCTTGTCTTCCTGGGGGGCAAGGGATTCGAGGGCGAGGGGTGTAGCCTTGTCCCGCGGCGGGGCTACCCCTACCCCTGTGGCGGGGGTAGCCTTGCCCCGCTGCGGGATAAGGTCTATCTGGCAGCCGGGGTAGGCGAAGCGGAATTCGTAGGTGTTATTGCGGTTTCCGTCGCGGTGCTTGCCGGACCAGATGCGGATGAGGCCGCCTTGTTCGAGGCTGCGGAGGGCCGAGGTGATGCCGCTGTTGCCGAGGCCGCTGAGGTCCTTGAGGCGCTTGAGCGAGGGCCAGACGGGCTTGAAATCCCTGTCGGTGTGGACGGCGAGGACGGGGTAGAGGGCGCGGGCGGAGGGGGTGAGCTTGCGCCACGTCCTGGACAGGACGAGGTCCTGGAAGAACTTGAAGAAGGCGTTGTTCGGCATGGGTCAGCTCACGGCCATCAAGCGCGCGTCTGCAGGAGTCCTGACGGGGGCCTCGGGCTCGAAGCGCTGGTTGGCGTAGGCGCGCAGGCGCTGTATGTCGTCGGGCTCGAACACGCGGTAGCCGTTGCGGTCGCGGGCGACGTCGGCCACCCTGGCGGCACGGAACCAGCGCTTGAGGGTCGCGGGGGAGACGCCGACGGCCCTGGCGGCATCCGCAATGAAGAGGGCCATACGTCCTCCACTACTAGATCACGAGGCCGCGGTTGGGCGCAACACCACAGCTTGTGCTGCGCCGGGTCGACATAGGTTATACCGGTCCGCGCCGGTGCTGTCAAGTCGAAAATCGCTCGCCGGGCACATCATTTTGCGGCCCGCCGCGCCCGCCCCACAATGGCTCGTGTCTGGCGTGGTGCCGGGGATGGAGCGAAGACTGCGTGGGGGGCAGGACTGCGAACAACGAGGGCCGCCCGTCGGGCACGGGGTTTGCCCTAGCACTGGATGACAAGTGGAACAGGCCCTTTTGCGGGAAAGGGCGCGCCGAGGGGCGGAAAAAGGTTCCGCCCGAGGCATCCGTCCCGCGGGTCTCAGGAGGCCGCAATTCTCCGCGTCGCCCCAGCGGGCCGCGCGGAAGTGAGTATGGGGGGAAGGACACGTCGCACATCTCGGATCACTGGGCTAGGGCGTGTGGCTCAGACTGGCTCGATGGCAAAACGGTGCCGGACGTCTTGTGTGTCCTTCCCCCTCCTTTTTCCCTTCCTGTCGAGCGGGTGGCTGACCGGGCGGCGGATTGTGGTGCCGACTCCACGGCCCGCGCGCCTGAGTCGGCCCGTCGCCGCGGCTGCGGGTGAGCGCGCCGTCGCCGCGCCCGCGCCGCCTGCCGTGGCCGCAACTGCTCTTGGCTGCTTGAGTTGGCGTCGCGCCGCTGCGTGCGCGGGGTGGCGCGGCTCGCGCGCTGGCGTGGCGTGTGCCCGGTTTGGCACGCGGCTTGCACTCGCCCGCTGCCACGTTCGGAGGAGTGGCATTGCGGATCATGGCAAGGAGCAGGACGAGACGCCCCAGAAGGTCGCAGGCTCTCCCGCGGGCCACCGGCCGGGCCGGAGCCCGTGCCGCGGAAGCGGCGGGCCGCTGAGCGACCCCCCTCCGTTCTCTCAACGCCCCGCACCCTCGTCCTGCTCCAAGCCCTTCTCTGAGGAGAGCGACGCATGAGCGAAGTGGCAACCCCTGCCGCGCCGGTGGGCGAGGCGCTGGTCCGCAGCTACGCGCGGGAGGCGGAGATGTACCGGGACCTCCTGTTCCTGGCCAGGGAGCAGGGCGGCCTGCTGCAGCGCGACGAGGATGTGGGGCGCTACGCGGCCCTCTTCCCGCGGAAGGACGAGTTGCTGCGCTCGATCGGGCGCATCGAGGGGGAGCTCGAGCCGCTGAAACGGCAGTGGCTGGCGGCGGACGCGGGCGCGGAGGTCCGCGCGCGGCTCAATGGACTCCTCGACGGGCTCCTGGGCATCATTGAGGCGATCCGCGAGCAGGAGGAGCGGAACGAGGCCCGGCTCTGCAGCCGCGCCGCCGCCGCTCGACAAGCTGTCCACCGGGCCAGGCTCAGCACGTACCCGCCCGACGAGCTCTCCTCTTGTGCCGTGGCCTGCACGGTGTGAGGGGGAACGCATGGCCATCGAGAAAGTGCTGGTGGCCGGCGAGGACGCACCGACCCGCGGGCTCCTCGCCCGTCTCCTGGCGGCCCGGGGCTGCCAGGTCACCCTGGCTACGAGCGGTGCAGAGGCCCATCGTATCCTCGAGAGCGAGGCGGTGGACCTGCTCCTCGCCGACACGACGCTGGGCGACCCTTCGGCCCTGGGCCTCCTCGAGCGCGCGCGCAACCTCGACCGCAACGTCCCCGTCGTCCTCCTTGTTGCCCCCGCGGCCGCGGACGAGGCGACCGAGGCGTTGCAGGAGGGCGCCGTCGGCTGCCTCGCCAAGCCGCCCACGCCGGACGACGTCGCGCGCTTCCTCGACCGCGCCAGCCACTGGCAGGCCCTTCTCAGCGCGAGCCGCGCCCTCCCGGGCCACCGCGACGCAAGCCAGAGCGACGACCTGGTGGGCCGTCACCCGCGCCTGACGAAGGTGCTCGCCACCGTGCGGCGGGCCGCCGCCAGCAAGGCCACGCTCCTCGTTCAGGGCGAGAGCGGCACGGGCAAGGAGCTGGTGGCCCGCCTGGCCCACACGGCCAGCCTGCGGGCGCTCGGGCCCTTCATCAAGGTCAACTGCGCCGCTCTGGCGGAGACGCTGCTGGAGAGCGAGCTGTTCGGGCACGAGAAGGGCGCCTTCACGGGGGCCATCGCGCTGCGCCGCGGGCGCTTCGAGCTGGCCCATGGCGGCACCCTGCTCCTCGACGAAATCTCCGAGATCCCCCCTGCCCTCCAGGCCAAGCTCCTGCGCGCCATCGAGGAGGATGAGTTCGAGCGCGTCGGCGGCACCCAAACGCTCAAGGTGGACGTGCGCCTCGTGTGCACGACGAACCGCGACCTGTCGTGCGAGATCGCGGAGGGCCGCTTCCGCGCCGACCTCTACCACCGCCTCAACGTCATCGCCGTCGTCCTGCCCCCCCTGCGCGAGCGGCGCGCCGACATTCCCCTCCTTGTTCACCACTTCCTTCGGCGGTTTCGCAGCGAGAGCCCCTCCCCCGCCCGGGCCGTCGGCAAGGAGGCGATGGACATCCTCTGCCAGTACCCCTGGCCGGGCAACGTCCGCGAGCTGCGCAACCTCATCCACCGCGCCGTTGTCCTGGGCGATGGCGAAGTCCTGCGCCCGGAGGACCTGCCGGCCGACCTCACGGCGGCGCGGCCCAGGGGCCTGCCCGCCGGCATCGCCGTCGGCCGCTCCATTGACGACGTCGAGCGCGACCTGATCCTCAAGACCCTTCGCAGCACGGGCGGCAACAAGACCGAGGCCGCGCGGCTCCTGCGGGTCACCCCCCGCACCCTCCGCAACAAGCTCGGCCGCTATGGGGAGGATAGCCGCCCCGACGAGCGCTCGTCGCCCACCGTGGGAACGGCGTAGCCTGCGTCGTTCGGCCCGCCCTGTGTGCAATCCCGATTCTATTGATTCCTATGAAAACAATATGGCTCATCCGACTCAAGCGATCATCCGCGCGGCTCTCGACACGCGTGTCGCCCAGTAGGCGCTCACCTGCGCGCCACGGGGGGTGAGCGCCTAGCGCGGGCCGGCGCCCAAGTGCCGTGATAGCTGTAAGCGCCCAATCTGCTATAGGTTACACGCCCTGGAGGGCCCGCCGCAGCCGGCCTGTTGCGCTAGGCGCTCACGTGCGCGCGATAGGGGGTGAGCGCCTAGCGCGGGCGCCTGGGTGGGCCGCTCCGGGCGATCGCTTGAGTCGGATGAGCCAAGACAATATTCCGCCCGCGGCCCGCACGCCCGATCGCCCGAAGCTCTCTTGGCGCAGTCGAAGCCAAGGCTGGCAGAACGGCGGGATGCCGCCACCCCCAAGTGAGAGCTTCGTAGGGGGGGCTGTGGGCGGGGACCGCCCCGCCCTAGAGGCCGGGTCGGACGGGAGCCAACGCCCCGACCGGCTTGCGGGACCGGACGGGCCATGCCCGCGACAGCCCCGGAGCCGAGGAGAAGATTGCCTGCGGGCAGGGCTCCCACGCGGCCTACGCCTGGGAGCTGGCCCGGGCCTTCAGCTCGACGAGCAGGCGCTCGACGTCGCCCGCGATGCGCGGGAGGTCCACCGTGTCGTTCGCCGCGCGCGGGAAGCGGATGGTGTACTTGGCGGGGCAGATGGCGACGCGGACGCCGCGGTCGAAGGCCATGATGCTCTTGGACACGGCGGGCGGCGCCGCGGCGGGCCGCAGCAGGGCGTCCACCCGCGTGCGCAGGTCGCGGGTGGACATGCCGCGCTCGACGACGGCGAGGTAGAGGGCGTGCTGGGCGTCGCCCGGCTGGAGCCGTGCCAGCTCCTCGAGGTGGGTGAGCGACACGCCGCCAGGCGGCTGGCTCCGCACGTGCTCCTGGATGCGCTCGTCGAGGTTCAGGAGGCGCAGCTTGTGGTTGACGCGGGTGCGGTGGACGCCGACGAGTGCGGCGACCTCGCCCTGGTTGGCGGCGTAGCGCTCGTCGAGGATGCGGCGGTAGGCCGCCGCCTCGTCCAGGGGGTTGAGGTCCTCGCGCGCCACGTTCTCGGCGACGGAGAGGAGGAATGCCTCGCGGTCGTCGAGCCGGCGGACGATGCAGGGCACGGCGTCGAGGCCGGCGCGGCCTGCGGCGGAGTAGCGCCGCTCGCCGACGACGATCTCGTAGGCGTCGGGCTCGCCCGTCACGGGCCGCACCAGAAGGGGCTGGATGACGCCGCGGGAGCGGATCGACTCGGCGAGCTCGGCGAGGGCCTCCTCGTCGAGGGCCCTGCGGGGCTGGAGCGGGTTGGGCCGGAGCTGGGCGATGGGGAGCTGGCGCACCTCGGCCTCGGCGGCCCGGGCGGCGGGCGCCCGACGGTTCAGGCTCAGCAGGCGCTCCATCGCGGTCAGCTCACGGTCGGACGCAAGGACGGCGGCGGCTTTCGTTTGCATCGCGTTCCAGTGCTCCTGTGCGTTGTCGGCTCCTGCCCCGAGGAATGAAGGGACCCAAGGGAGCTGCGCACCGGCCCCCCTCACGCGGGGGCCGCGGCGAAGACGGCCTCGCGCTCGACGCAGTGGTCCACGACCTCGGGGTCCACGATCTCGCGCTCGTTGAGCACGATGTACTCGAGGGCATTATGGCACAGCATGGTGATGGGCCGCGGCAGGCCGCCCGTGGCCTCGTAGATGGCGTGGACCGCCTCGTCGGCGAACAGGGGCCTCTCGCCCTGGTAGCCGGCCACGGTGAGGCGGTAGTTGATCATCTCGGCCACCTCGTGCTCCTGGAGCGGGTTGAGGATGTAGCGGAGCGCGATGCGGTCGAGGAAGTTCCGCCGCCCCCGCAGGCGCTCGAGGAGCTCGATCTGCGCGAAGATCACGAGCTGGAGGAGCTTGAACTTGTCGGTCTCGAAGTTCAGGAACATGCGGATCATCTCGAGGATGGCCGAGCTGAGGATCTGCCCCTCGTCAATGAGCAGGATGGGGGTCTGCCCCTTCTCGACCATCTCGAGGAGGAAGTTGCGGAAGCACTCCTTGTAGTCGTAGCCCGACCGCCCCTGGCGCGGCACGCCGAAGGCGTGCAGCAGGTAGGCCATGAACTGGTACTCGCTGCGGAACGACGGGTCGTCCACCACGCGGATCACGTAGCCGTCCTCGCGCGCGATCTCGTCGTAGAGCTTGCGGCACAGGGTGGTCTTGCCCACCCCGATGTCGCCGATGATCACGTTGAGGCCCCGCCGCTGCCGCAGCGAGAGCTCGAGCCGCAGCAGCGCCTCGCGGTGCTCCTGCGAGGCGTACATGAACGCGGGGTCCGCCGTCGTGGAGAACGGCTCCTGCGCCAGGCCGAGCGCACTGTAGAGGTCCACGGGAAGACCAGTCCTTTGACGGGGAGAGTACCTCTGCGGGGATGCCTCTAGTATAGCGGGCCGCAGCCCAGTGTCAAGGGGCAGGCGAAAAAATCGCCCCGAAATGCGAAAAAGCCGGTTGACAAGTCGCCCCTTGTGCGCTTCATTGTCTTCCCACACGGCCAAGTGGGCCGTGGCAGCAGCGGAATGACCAAGGAGGCAGGATCATGAGCAAGTGGCGATGCACGCTGTGCGGCTACATCTACGACCCCGACGAGGGCGACCCGGACAACAACGTGGCGTCCGGCACCCCGTTCGAGGATCTGCCCGAGCACTGGGTGTGCCCCGACTGTGGCGCGAGCAAGGAGGAATTCGAGGAGCTGGAGGTGGACGAGGAGGAGTGAGCCTCGGGCATTTTGCCTTTTGCATTTTGCGCTTTTCACTTTGCATTGGGCTCTCTGCGGCGCGGCCGGAGGATGAGGAACATGTCAGACCCTCAGTCGAGAATGCAAAGGGCAAAGTGCAAAGGGCAAAGTGCAAAACCGGCGCCGGCCCCAGGCCATTCTGCTTCCTGCGTTGGAGAAGGACCATGAACGCCAGTCAGATCGTGTCGTTCCTGATCGTCGGCGCGCTGGCGGGGTCGCTCGTCGGCGGCCTCGTGACGCGGAAGAAGGAGGGGTTCGGCTTCGTGCTGAACCTGTTCTGCGGACTGGTCGGGGCGTTGATCGGCGGGGCGATCTTCAACCTGCTCCACATCAACCTGGGCCTCGGCAGCATCGCCGTGAGCCTCGAGGACCTCATCGCCGCCTTTGCGGGCGCCCTCATCCTCCTCCTGCTCGTCGCCCTGATGCGCAAGTCGCCGAAGAGAAGCAAGAAAGCGTAGAGGCGTGAGGGAGACTATCTCCCCACCAGCAGATCCGCGGCGCGCTGGCGGAGCTCTTCGAGGGCGCGCTCTTGCTCGGGGCTGAAGTGGCCCTGGCGCTGGGCGTAGGTGTCGAGCCAGGTGATGAGGCGGTCGAGGGCGTCGGCGTCGAGCTTCACCTCGTTGTGGCCCTTGCACAGCATGGCGAGGAAAGGGCTGGAGCGGGCCACGCCAAGGCCGACCTGCGAGTAGCCGCCGCCGTAGTCGCGCCGCACGAGCCCGGCGATGTTGAGGCCGCCGTGCTTGACGAGGGCGTCGTAGGCCCCAGGGGCGGTGAGGACGATTTTCTTCGCCGCCTCGGGCTTGCCCGCCGGGCTGTGGCACTTGACGCAGTTCTGGTCCAGCACGGGCTGGACGAGTCGGTCGAAGCGCAGGGGCCAGGAGCCCTGGGGGCCGGGCGTGAGCTTCGACGGGGCGCGGGTCATGGCTGCGGCCAGGACGTTGTGGGGGGCCTCGCCGCGGTGCTCGTGGCAGCCGATGCAGGCGAGGGTCTGGCCGGGCTGGGCGTAGGTGATGGTGCGCATGGTCTGGAGGGCCATGCCGTCGGCGTCGAGGGCCTGGAAGAAGAGGTTGACGCCGGCGGGGACGCGGAAGTGGGCCGAGCCGTCGGGCTCGACGGGTGCGGTGCCGAGGACGAGTTTGCCGGGGTCTTCCGAGGTGAGGCCGAGGTTGGGGTGGTTCATCTCGGGCTGGGTCTTGGCGGGGACGGCGACGATGCGGATGCGCTTGACCGCGCCGCGCTCGATGCCGGGCAGGCCGCGGTAGACGTCGAGGACCATGAAGGTGGCCCCGTCGGTCGTGCCGTCGGCGGCCATCTGGGGGAGCTGGTGCGGCTTGGGGCGCGGCCTGAGGGGGAGGGGCCACTCGGAGGAGATGTTGGGGTCGCGGCAGAGCAGCTCGAGGTTGCCGAAGGCGTCGGCGAGGTACAGGCCGAGGCAGTTGGTGGCGTTGCGCCCGCCCTCGCTGTGGATGGGGTGCGGGCTCCAGGCGACGAGGTAGTATTTCTCGGCGAGGGGATAGGGGCTGTTGTAGTACGTGCGGGGCCAGCCCTCGGTCTCGGGGAAGCAGACCTCGGGGGTGTAGCGCGTGAGGGGGTCCTGGGTCTCGGTGGCGCGGGCGTTGTCGAGCAGGCAGATCGAGCCGGCGGTGAAGGCGTGGTGGGCGCTGGCGGTGAAGAGCAGCTTGTCCGAGCCGGGCACCTGGCGGGCCTCGAACGCGCAGTGCGGGCTGCGCGTGAAGTTCTTGTAGACCAGGTTGGGCATCGTGCCGTCGGGGTGAGTGGACCACAGGCTCATGAAGGCGTTGTTGTGGCGGTCCACGTAGTCCCATCGGGCGAAGAGGATGCGGCCGTCGGGGGCGACCGAGGGGGTCCACTCGAAGTTCTCGAAGGCCGAGATCGCCTTGAGGTTGGCGCCGTCGGGGTCCATCACGTGGAGTGTGTACACGGCGACGGGCCGCGATTTCCCGCCGCCGCAGCGGACATAGCTGTCGGGCAGGAACTCGTCTTCGAGCGTCTTCGCGGCGCTCTCGATGCCGCACACGAGGTCCTGGCCGCGGCGGGTCGAGAGGAACACGATGCGCCCGTCGGGCAGGTAGCGGGGGTCGAAGTCGTCGTAGCGCCCCTTGGTGAGCTGGCGAAGGCCCGAGCCGTCCACGTTCATTTCGTAGACGTGGTATTTCATGTCGTCGGGCAGGTTCTTCTTGTCGGTCTTGTCGCCCAGGCCCTGGCTGTTGGGGTAGAAGCGGCAGTAGGCGAAGACGAGCTTCTTCGCGTCGTGCGAGAGGTCGGGGCGCAGGAAGCTGCCGGCGGGGAGCTCCGGCGTGATGCTGGCGACCTGTGGCTCGCCGCCCTTGTAGCCGCTGAGGACGAAGAGGCCGCCACCCGGGCGCGACCAGTGGCCGTAGTTCTGGTCGGACATGTGGCTGTAGGTGCCCGGCGCCCGCTTGGCGAAGAGAATGCGGTCGAAGCTCAGCAGCGGATTGGCCAGGGCGAGGCGGCGAATCGTCCAGCGCAGCTCGTAGTAGAGCTTCTGGAACGCCTCGGGCGACGCGTCCCTGGGGAGCTTCTCGATCTGGGTGGCGAGGGCCTCCAGCTTGGCCGCGCCCTCCGCTAGCGGGGCGCCGCTGGCCAGGAGATCGGCGGCGAGCTTCCGGCCGCGCTCGAGCACGATGGCGAAGGGGTAGGACTTGCGGGCCTCGGCGACCGCCTGCGGCGCCGGCTTGCTGTGCGTGGCCGACCACTGGCTGGTGGACGACTGGTCGGCCGGCTTTCCGAGGGCGATGTTCTTCTTCGGGTCGGCCGTGGCGAGGACGTCGACCTCGTCGAGGTGGAAGTAGCCGGTGCCCTTGAGGCCGAGGCGGACGAAGCGGGCGGGCTTGCCTTCGAGCTTGATCTCCAAGGGCTTCTTGTCGGTGAAGCCCTGGAAGACCGTGCCGTTGTGCTGATATGCCTCGGCCCAGGCCTTGCCGTCGTCGGAGAGCCAGAGGACGATGCGCGCATTGCGGGCGGCTACGCCCTGGTCGCAGCGGTTCCACACGGCCACGCGGTCGAGGGCGACCTTTTCGCCGAGGTCCACGTGCCACCACGGGTTCGCCTCGTTCTCGGTGTGGAAGCCCCACTTGCCGTCCTTCACGCCGTCCACGCCGCCGCCGGCGTCCTGCCTCGCCGAGACGTTTGGGTTGCTCGCGACCCTCGGCTGCGCGCGGCCGCGGGCGTTCGCCACCGTCCGCACGTCATCCTGAAGCAGCCAGTCGGCCTCCACGGCCAGCCGGTGGGCGGCGGGGTCGAGCTTCTCGGCCGAGCCGCCCAGCGTGATGAGAGGCAGCGAGAAGGCAAGGGCGAGGAGCATACGGTGCACGGCGGATCTCCTGGTGTGGCCCGAGGAGCTTACAGCAGCGCCAGTCCCCCCTATGAAACCATAGCACGGCCTGAAGATCAACCCCAGACGGCGCCGGGCTACGAGAAGAACGCGGCGGCCGCGGCGTCGAAGCGCCGCAGGTCCTCCTCGGTGTGGCAGGCGCGGGCCGCGCTCCGCAGCAGGTTGGCACGCGGCTCGCACGGGTATCGGGCGTAGCGGACGACGAGGCCGCGGGCCTCGAAGTGCTCGGCCAGCCGCGCCGCCTCCGACTCGTCCCGCAGGGCCATGGCGACGATCGGCGTCTGGTCGCACACGACCCCGACGCCGTGCGAGGCGAGGCTGGCGCGCATGCGCCTCGCGTTCTCCGCGGCTCGCGCCCGGCGCTCGGGCTCGGCCTGGACGATGCGCAGGGCTTCGATGCAGGCGGCGACGACCGGCAGGGGCGACGGCGTCGCCCCTGCGGAGCCGCGCTGAAGCCTTTCCACAAGGGCCTTCCTGCCCACGAAGAAGCCGCCGCCGGCGCCGAGGGCCTTGCTCATCGAGCCCAGAACCGTGGACTCGTTGGGCCTGAGGCCGAACATCTCGCCCACGCCGCGGCCGGTCCGCCCCAGGGCGAAAACGCCGTGGGCGTCGTCAATCAGCAGCTCGGCCTCGAACCGCTGCGACAGCCGAGCCAGCTCGGCCGCGGGCGCCGCCTCGCCGCTGATGCCGAACACCCCGTCGCTCGCGACGATCGGCCGCGGCCCGCGGTAGCCGGCCAGTTGCCGCTCCAGGTCGGCCGCGTCGAGGTGTCGGTACGTGCGCACCTCCAGCCCGGCGGCCCGCATGCCCTGGAACAGATTGGCGTGCGAGTGCTCATCGCAGAAAACGGTTCGGAACCGTTCTGCCATGGCGTGGAAGTACACGAGGCCGCCGAGGTACGCGACCGGCAGCAGGCAGGCGGCCTCGGCGCCGAAGAAGGCCGCGAGGTCGGCCTCGAGTTGCTGGTGCAGCGCGCTCCAGCCGAGGAAGAAGCGTCCGCTGGTCGCGCTGATCCCATGCTCCCTGGCGGCCCGGCACGCGGCTTCGGCCAGCCGCGGGTCTCGTGCCAGCCCCAGGTAGTCGTTGCCCGCGAAGACAACACGTTCCATGGTCTATGGTTTCAGCAAGCGCGCAAAGCCTTCCTGGTCGAAGTGCTCGTCGGTGGTGAGCGCCTCTGTGATTCCCTGCCTGCGCATCAGGATGAAGCTCACCGCGTCGCACAGCGAATACGTCTTGTCGGGCCTTGCCCTGAGAAAGGCCAGAGCCGTGTGGTGGAGGGACTGGTCAACCCAAACGATCGTAACCCTGGGATTGTCCTGAAGCCTTGCAAGGAACCCGAGGCTTCTGACGCGGTTCAGCCGCCGCACATGACAGAGGGGGACGAATTCGGCCAGGACGTAGTTGTGGGTGAGGAGCACGGGCGCGGAACTGACCAGGCGTACGGCCTCGTCGTTTCGTGAGTCGCCCCGGTCGAAGTAACAGAGCAGGCCCGAAGTGTCGAGCAGCACTACTCCACCTCCTCGTGCGTGCTGCCGTACTCCCGCGCGAGGTCGGCGTCAATGCGGTCGTTGTCGCCGGAATGCGGGTCACCGCTGCTCACCGCGCCGGCGAACTCCAGGAGGCCTTCCAGCGCTGCCCGGCGCTCCTCCTCGGACAGCTTCGGGCGGCGGCGATCGGCAGCTTCCTTGGCAAGCCACTCCAGGGCAACGTCCTCGACCGTGCGATGGTCCTTCGCCGCTATTTCCTGGAAGGCTTCGTAGAACTCGTCGGGCACTTCGAACGTCAACGTCTTCATCCGGCTACTCCGCTATCGAGAACACCCCACGCCTCATATGCTAGACCTTGTGCGACGGGATGTCAAGCGCCGGGCCGCTCAGCCGCAGGATGCGGTCGGCTGGGATCGCGCCATTGGGCCTCAGGGCGCGCATGGCCCGTCTCCTTCGCCGCTTATTCCACCGCTGCGCCGACCGGGCTTCAACCTGGGATTCCTGCTGGCCGGGCGCGGGTGGGCAAGTTGTTCTTCAGATCCGCGACTCTCTCTCGCATTCGCTCGGTTGTCTCGAATTGTCTGGCCATCCCCCGTCTCCTGCACTCGGCTCGGAGCGCCCGTCAGCAGCCTCGCCGCAGGAATCAGGTTTCAACAGGGAATCCCTACGCCTTCAGACCCTCCAACCTCGGGTCCACCTTGCGGCTCTCCTTCATCATCTCGTCCCAGGTCACGGGGGCCTTCTTGTAGGCCGACTCGCGGCCGAGGATGCAGGTGAGGTTCGAGCGGACGCTTGGGGCGACCGTGTCGTTGGCGAAGTTCCCCTCGGTGATGTTCTTGTGGAAGTCCTTGATGTTCTGGATGCAGCCCTGGGTGAACACGGGGCCGGTGCTGCCGCCGCGATAGGACTTCTCGCCGCGGACGAGCACGTTGCCGCCGTAGTGGGTGTCGGCCGTGCCCTTCTGGGCGAAGACGCGGCAGCCGATGTCGTCGTAGCCGCGGGTGCACTGGGTCGAGCTGAAATCGAGGATCACGTCGTCTGGGCAGTGGTAGAGGACGGCGAAGTGGTCGCTGCACGTGCCCTTGTGGGTGTGGAGCGCGTTGCCGCCCGTGCCCACGGCGCGGATCGGGTCGGCGTTGAGGAACCAGGTGGCGATGTCGAGGGCGTGGATGTTCTGCTCGACGATGATGTCGCCGGAGAAATCCCGGTCGGAGAACCAGGCTCGGAGGCGCGCCTCGGCCGAGTCGTTGGCCGGGCTGGGCGCGAACGGGCCGGTGAAGTAGTTGGCCTGGATGAGCACGATCTTGCCCACGTTGCCGTCGTGCACCCACTTCACCGCCTCGCGGAAGAAGGTGTCGGCGCGCGACTGGAAGTCCACGAGGAACGCGAGCTTCTTCTCGGTGGCCTTCTTGCCCGCTTCGGCGATGGTCAGGCAGCCGGCGACGTCCACGGCGATGGGCTTGGCCACGAGCACGTGCTTGCCCGCATCAATCGCGTCGGCGGCGTGGATCGGGTGGAAGTAGGGCGGGGTCTCGACGGCCACGGCGTCGAGCTTGCCCTCGAGGAGCTTCTTGTGGCCCGAGAGGCCGCTGAAGCGCCGACCGGCGTCCACCTTCAGCCGCTCGCCCGTGCGATCTGCCCGGTCGGCGAAGTAGTCGGCCACCGCCGCAACCTTCCACGGGGCGTTCTTCTCGAACAGGTTGGCGATCCAGTTGCCGCGTCCGCCGCACCCGATGAGGCCCAGCTCGAGCGTGTTGGCCGCCTCGGCGCCGCGCGCCGAGCCGGGCTTGACGATGGTGAGCGCCGCGGCAGCCGCGGCCCCAGCGAGGAAATCACGGCGGGGTATCGTGTCCTTCATGAGCCTGTCTCCTTCACGGTGAGCGTTCGAGGACGAGGACGAGGACGACGACGAGGACGAGGACGATTACTCCTTCACGAAGACGATGACCTCGCCGCGGAGGCGGCTGCGGGCGATGCGCGCGTCGCGGTAGGCGGCGTAGGCGGCCTTGGGCGCGGTGAGGGCCGAGCGCTCCCACGTCTCGCGGAAGCGCACCACGCCCTTCGCGGACGGGTCGGCGGCGAACTCGGCGGCGAGGGACCAGCCCTCGCCCTTCTTCTCGAGCTTCGGGCCGACGGCGTAGACGGCGTAGCCGGCGGGGGCGCGGAGCACGAAGGTCGTCTCCTCGCGCTCGGCGCCCTCCCAGAAGAGGTCGCGCTCGCGGGTGCTGCGGCCGACGTCGGTCGCCGAGACGCTGGCGTTGGGCAGGCGCAGCACGAGGAAGCTCCCCGCCTTCTCCGCCAGCATGGGCATGCGATAGGCGAAGCTCAGCCGCTCCTCGGCGTTCGCGTTGTTGAAGTCCGAGTGCGTGAACTCCAGGAGGTCCACGCCCGTCCCGTCGCCGCCGACGTAGCGGGCCGCCCACTTCTGGAGCTGGTCCTCCGTGAGGTCCTTCAGTTGGCGCAGGTCGGCGGCGAAGTGGCCGGTGAGCTTCAGGGTCTCGCGCACCGTGGCCGTGCCGTCGGGCGCCAGCTCGGCCTCGACCGAGCGCACCCTGGCCTCGGCGGCCGGCGGCGCGAGGGGGATGGTGACGAGTTTGCCCGTGGCGAGGTCGAGGCCCTCGCCACCCTGGACCTCGGGGGCCAGCTCGCCGAAGCCGCGGTCCTGGCTGTCGGCCTCGAGCCACGTCTCCTTGCCATCGGCGGCGGCGAGGCGCACGACGGCCTCCGTGAGGCCGGGGAGGCGGGGCGCGGTGCCCAGGAGCGGGCCGTCGCCGCGGCCGCGGGCCAGCACCACGTCGGCCCGGTGCCCCGCGCCGCGCAGGAGGGCGGCGAGGAGGAGCGCGCGCTCGACCCGGGTGCCATAGCCGCGCACCAGCGTGGTGGCCGGAGCCGCGGGGCCGTCGGGCAGGGCCTCCAGGGGCACGCGCTCGAGGCGGATGCTCTGGCGCACCTGGTCGAAGAGCGCCCGCGGCGGCACGCCCTTCGTCGGCAGCGCGGCAGCGCCGCCGGCCCGCTCGAGGAACGCCTTGGCCACGTCGGGCCACTCGGCCTTCGGATAGGCGATGACGAGGCGCGGCGCGAAGCTCTCCACGGGCGCCATCCTCGGCTCGCGGAAGAGCTGCGGCGCATCCTTCACCTCCCACAAGCCGTCCTTCCCCCAGTCCTTCGGGCCGTTCGCCGTGGCCGTGGCCACGAGGTCCCTCGTCTTCTCCTCGACGGCGAGTCGCACGGAGCGTTTGAGGGCCGGCGCCTCCTCCCAGAACACCTCGTCGAGGACGAAGGGCTCGAGGAGGCTGGCGCGCCCTCGGTGTGCGGTGGCGAGGAAGAGGGTGGCGCCGGGCACCGCCCCCTTGAGGGTGAAGCGCAGGCGGTGCTGGAAGTTGTAGGCGGGCAGGCGCGAGTAGAGCGCCTCGTCCTTCATCGCCGTGTCGGCCAGGTGGCCCACCGCGCCGTCGGGGGCCACGGTGAGGCCGAAGAGCACTTCGGCCTCCTGGCGGCCGGGGAAGTAGGCGAGCGAGCGCATCGCCGAGTCGGCCCCGCGGTCGGCCAGGATGCGCCAGGCCTCGAACCGCTTGATCTCCCACGCGCCGCTGGCGTTGAGGGTCACAACTGTTTCATCGGCGAGGACGACGACCCCCGCCTGCGGGAAGCGGCGGCGCAGGTCCTCCGTCTTCGGCCCGAGGGCCTCGGCGAAGAAAGGGGCGCGCTGCGACAGGTCGGCCGCCGTCGCCGCATCGTCGAGCAGCCGGCGCCGCTGGAACTCGATGCGGTGCACCTGGTCGAGCGGGAAGGTCTGCGCCTGGCCGCCGACGAGGGCGTGGAGCTGGCCCTTCGCAATCCGCTCGACGGTGCCGACGTACTCCTCGCCGCTCTGGAGGTAGATCGCCTCACCGCCGAGGGCCGGGAAGAGAAGGAACGATAGGACGAATAGGGCGGATAGGACGCGGCAGAACGGGAGTCGCGTGTGTCTCATTTTTCAGCCCCCGTTTTGGTTTCGCGGAAGACGAGCTTCAGCTCCGACCACCCCGCGATTCGTGTGGCCTGGGCGCGATACTCCGCGTAGTCCTCGGGCGGCACGCGGCGGGTGAGGTACTTGAGCGTCTGGCGGAGGGTGAGGGACTTGCCGTCGGGCGCGGCCGCGACGCTGCCCTCGAACCACAGGTGCTTGCCGTGAACGGCGAGCGGCTCGGGCAGGCCCACGAGGGCATAGCCGGGCGGGCACGCGACCTGGAGCGTCGTGCGCATCTCCTGCGTGGTGGGCCGCTCGATGGGGAACTTGCGGGTCTGGAGGCTGGCCTCGGGGAAGTCGTGCGAGAAGGCCGGCGGCGAGAAGATGTAGAGGTCGCGCGTGCGCGTGGCGGCCCCGGGGATGCGGTAGCGGATTTCCATCGTGAGCGGCTTCCGAAGGTCGTCCACGTCGCTCAGTTGGAAGCCCGTGCACGCTGCCCCTGGGCAGCGGCGCTGGAGGTATTGCTGCATCATGTGGGCGTGAAGGGCGGGGGGCACGCTGCGCCAGAAGCCGCGGATGGCCGCCTCGTAGTCGCCCGTGTAGGCATTCTTCTCGACCGCTTCGCCGGTGCCGTCGGCCTTCAGGGCCAGCTCCTGCACGCTCTCGCGCAGGTTGTCCTGGGGCGGGGGCACGGGCACGTCGAGGATCTGGCCGGTGATGTGGATGATGGCCTTCACGCCGTGGTCGTCGGAGCGGAAGTAGGGGTAGCGGTGGTCGGTGGCCGTACTGTCTATGAAGCGGGGCTTGCCGTCGGGCAGGACGAGGCTGATGCAGTGGTTGGCGTCGGGGAATGGGATGTCGGTCACGGCCTGTCCTGCGTCGTTGGTCTGGAGGATGGCGGGATAGGCCACGATGCCCACGGCCTTGGCGAGGCTGGCCAGCACGATCGCCTTGTCGGTGCAGTCGCCGTAGCCGTTCCGGAGCGTCTCCGAGGCGGGGTGGCCGGCCCAGCCGCTCGACAGCGAGCCCTTGATGGACATGTAGTTGACGTTGCGCTGGACCCAGTGGTAGACGGCGGCGAGCTTCTCGTCGTCGCTCTTCGCGTCGCCAACGATCTTCTTGGCGAGGGCAACGATGTCGGGCGTCGTCTCGATGCGCTCGCGCTGGTAGCCGCCCGTCCGCTTGTGCAGCTCGTTCCAGTCGAAGAACAGCGAGCAGTGGACGGCAGGGACAATCTCAGAGCGGTGCGGCATCGCCGGCTCGGGGGTGTAGGGCGGAATGTCGTGCATCTCCCAGCGATACACGTCGTAGCCGCCGCGGGCCGAGCGCTTCGGCTCGCGGGCCTCGGGCGGCATGTTGCGGGTCGTCCAGTTCAGCTTCCGCCCCTTGGGCACCGCTACGTCAATCACCGAGTCGAGAAACGCCTCGTCGCCCTGGAAGTAGAAGCTGGGGAAGAAATAGTCGGGCACGTCGGGGTTGTAGTTCAGGTACTCGTAGGCGTACTCGACCAGGCTGTCCACCTCGACGCCTGGGATGCGGCCCGAGAGGACGCGGCCGCGGGTGTCGAGGAACTGCGCGCTCTGCGAGGGCGTGGCGACCTCGAGCGTGGCGGGGTCGAGCCACTGGACCCGCCCGTCGGGCGAGATCGAGCGGGCGAAGAACACGCGCTCGCGGCTGCGGCCCTCCTCGAAGCCGAGCGTGAGGTCGCCCGCCTTCCTCCCGCCCTCCTTCAGCACCAGGTGGACGGCGTGGTAGCGATAGATGTGCTTGCCGTCGGGCGTGAGAATCTCCTGGCCGTAGTCGAGGCAGAGCACGGAGTCGGAGCCGGGCGCTTTGGCCGCGATGGCCTTGGCCCGCTCGCGGTAGCGGGCCAGCTCGGCGTCGCTGAGCGGCTGGAGGCCCTCGACCGCGCCCGCCGCCTGGCGGGCCGTTGCCTCAGCCTCTTGCACGGCCAGCGCCACCTCCTCGCGGTTCAGCGTCCGCCAGCCGACGCCGACCCGATCGCCCTCCATGCGGAGGGCGCCGGCGTGTTTCTGCCCGTCCCAGGTCTCGACGACGAACTTCGGCCCCGACGGCCCAATGCACGCGGCGAGGCCGCACGCGAGGAGCACGAGCACGGCAGCGAGTCGCTTCATCCGCATCTCCGTATCCGATGGTCCCCGACGGAACTCCTCCCCTGCCCCACCAATCCTAGCATGAGCGCCCGCGCCGCTCAAGACGGAATGTGCCTTCCGGGCCGCGGGTCAATACAGAGGTTCTTGGGATGGAGGGGGTGCGGGGGAGGAAGCCCTTCTTCCCCAAGAAGGGCTTCCTCCC